>Ga0209755_10000689_pt1 | contig 59124 bp, 42 predicted proteins | sample TergutCo191P1_FD_187301 | JGI IMG/M metagenome (GOLD analysis project Ga0209755, IMG submission 187301) | Cornitermes sp. P1 segment gut microbial communities from Petit-Saut dam, French Guiana - Co191P1 (SPAdes) (version 2) | ecosystem: Host-associated > Arthropoda: Insects > Digestive system...
CATCGGTTTATACAGGCGAAGGATCGTTTTCCAATAGCAGTTGTTTCCATATTCAAAAAAGAAACAACGTAAATGCAGAAACAAATTTGCAAGAATGGTTAACAGAGCAGATGCCTTATGCTGCAATTAATGAAACTCAAAACGTAAGAGAGATGGCAATTGCTGCTGAACGCGCCTTGGGTACGCCGCGTAATTTGGAGCCTGCAAGAGGCAGACGTTTTACTACAAGCGATTTGCAAACCCAAAGAAGCATAAACTTTTCATGGCAGGCAGTAAGCGGAGCGAATGCTTATTTAATTACGATATACAGACAAAGCGGAAACAGAAGACGACAGATTTTTAAATCGCAGCCTTTAGCCCGCGCCGGCTTCTCACTCGATAACTTGAGTATTTTAGACAATGGAACTTTTATTTGGCAGGTAGAAGCTATAAAAAGGAGAGCAGACGGTACGATTGAACAGCGCGGAACCGCCGCAGAAAGCGTTTTTATTATGGATATTGCCTTGCCGGGAAGGATTCGGACAGAAGATGTGGAGATAACCGATGAATAAAATCCCGCTTTTTTTATTTCTTATTATTAATTTATTTTTAATATCGGTTCCTGTTTTTATTAGCGCGCAAGCTAATGAACGTGTTTTTTCGCGGCGGCTTTCGTGGCAGGAAGACGAAAATGTTTATCGTTATGCGATAGAAATTGATAAAATGGAAAACGGAACTTTTCGCCGCCATTTAAGCGAATTTACTGCGGCATCATATATAAATGTGTCTTTACCCGAAGGCGAATACCGCTACAGGATAATTCCCCATGATATTCTTGATCGCCCGACAAGAGGAACGCAATGGATACGTTTTGATGTTTATCCAACAGAAACGGAACAAAAAAATGAGAGCAGCGAATTATATGCGCGTTATCATACAATAGGTATTTGTGCAGGCTCATCTTTTGTCGATCCTGTAATTGCGGCAACAATTCACGGAAGTTTTTCTCCGTTTAAATATTTTTTTATACAGGCAGGCGCTGACATAGGATTTATTAGCACGTTTGAAGAAGTTGACAGTTATTATTCATTGTATCCATTTTTAAACATCGGCTGTTTCCTGCCATTAAATGCTAATGCGGGATTTTATACAGGAGTCGGAATAGGATTTCAATACAGCAGTTATACAGTTTTAAACGAAACCGTCGATATTTCAATATTTGTATTTAACGCTGCAGTAGGCATGGTTTTATGGAACATGGTCAATGTGCAGTACACAATTAAAACCAATTTTTCAGGAGTTAACCATTTAGCTTCGATTGGATATGTTTACAGATTTAAGGAGAGGTTATGAAGAAAAAAATATTTGTATTCTTAATAGCTATAATAATTACCGGCTGTATGTTATATGATCTGGATGCACTTTTGGCGCTGAGGATTGAGAATACAGGCAGCGAAGAAGGTGATGATACAAATATAGTTTATGATTGTTTGGTTGACGGACATATTTTTGTGAATTCAACAATAATTGAAGCTACTTGTATAGTCGCAGGAAGTGAAACAAAAAAATGTAATGTATGCGATTATATAGAAAATAAACCAATACCGGTTAATGACAATCATGTTTTGAGTACAAATCTAAATTTCAGCAAAGGTGTAAAACTTACAAGCTGCACAAACGGATGCGGAAAAATAAATAATTATATATTTGATTATAAAATAGGCAACACTGTGAATGATAGTGCAGGAGGAGTAGTTTATTACGTAGCTGACGGAAAAGACGGAAGACCATTAGGTTTTACATTTTATAATAATGAGACTGATACAGTTGGTACAACCGCTTATTACCTTGTTGCCGCTCTCGGCAATTTTTCAGCTGCTTATACATGGTTTCCTTCTTCGTCGAATGAGACGGAAATACCTGGTACATTAAATGTTATAGGCAGTGGTATGAAAAACACAAGACTTATTATAGCAATTATGGGAAATCCATCTGGTAATTATGCCGCCGCGCGGGCATATAACCTTAATGAAGTTGATACATGGTTCCTTCCAAGCATTAACGAACTTTCATTACTTTTAGAAAGTAAAATTTCAATGTTGAATTTAGATTCTTTAAATAGTTATTGGTCTTCATCACAATCAAGTAAATATGAATCATTTTATTATTTAAAAATTGAAAATGGCGTTTTTATACAGAGTATTGACGGATATACAGCTTTGCATTATATCCGTCCCATCAGGGCTTTTTAACTTCTTTGTATCTAAAACAGCTTGTCAAATGATCGTTTATAATGCCTGTTGCCTGAAGATGCGAATAAATAATTACGCTGCCAAGGAATTTAAAGCCCCTTTTTTTTAAATCGGCGGAAACCGCATCTGATAATTCAGACCTTGCAGGAATTTCGCCTAATGTTTTGTATTTGCCTGTAACAGGTTTTCCTTTTGTAAAGCTCCAGATATAATCGGAAAAACTGCCGAATTCTTTTTGAATTTCCAAAAATTGTTTTGCGTTATTAATAGAAGCTTCTATTTTAAGCCTGTTTCTGACTATTCCTGCGTCAGCCAAAAGTTTTTCTTTTTTTGCCTCAGTATAGCGGGCAACTTTTTTTGGATCAAAATTGTCGTATGCCTTTCTGTAATTTTCTCGTTTTCTTAAAATAGTAATCCAGCTTAAGCCCGCCTGCGCGGATTCAAGCACCAAAAATTCAAAATGTTTTTGGTCATCATAAACAGGCACGCCCCATTCTGTATCGTGATATTTGACATATAGCTCGTCGTCGCCGCACCATTCGCATCTTTTCAATATGGTCTCCTTGTGATATAATGGCAGAGTAAAACGATTTATTCAATATGTTAAAGAGGAATAATATGGCAAAACTGCAACTGATTGCATTAGGCGCAATTAGCGTCTTTTCGATTATATTGACTTTTATGGTTAAAATGTACCATCCCCAAGTTGTTTTTTTAATATTTTTGGGTTTGTTTCTTTTGTCAATTTGCGGGTTTTTGGGCATATCCGTTGCAAGTATTTTCAAATCAATAAAACTGGTAAAGCAAAAAGATAAGGAAACGCTTGTCAAATCCGCGCGGCTTGTCAAAACAGGAGCGATATTTTTTTGGATTTTGCAGATATTTGCATATTCAAACGCTTTTCTAATAGGAAGGGAATGGTTTTTCTTTCTTGGTTTTTTATATCTGCTGCTTTTGGGAACATCGGTCTTCAGTATTGCTTATATACGGCTGTTATTAAATGAAAACGAAATAAATAAAAAAAGGGCGTTGATTTTTACGTTATTACAATTTTGGTTTGTTGTGGATATTATCAGTATTTTGTTGATTAAACCGGTAAGAAACGAAGCGCCTTATGCTTCCATAAAAGAAAAGGACAATCGAAACGCGGCACAGATTGCAAAATACTATTTGGGCACATACACGCCGCCTGAGTTTTTATTTGTTTTGATACGGGCTTTCAAGGCGGGACCCGTTCCAAAATTTGTCAAAAAGGCAAAAGAATTTATTATTTACCAATGGACAGCCAAACGCATTCGCTGTTATGCCGCAATTGCTTTTTTGTGCCTGATTCCTGTTGGTATTATATCGATAAAATTCATTCAATCAAGAATGCCTGTGCCAATAAATGTTTCGTTTAACGTAACTCCTCCCGATACGACAGGAAATCCCGAACAGAGAAGACCGCTTTCAGTAAGATTTTTAGGCTCGGCATCGACTGTAGAAATGATGGATAAGGAAGTTCCCGCAGGAAAAATCACAATCAATCCGCCTGTAGCGGGAACATGGAAATGGGAGGGAGACAATGTTCTTGTTTTTAGCGCGCAAGAGAACTGGCAGATAGGCGCGCGTTACACGGTAACATTTGCAAAAAGATTTTTTCCCGGACATATCAAGGTAAATAAAAATTTCAATTTTAGAACGGAAGATTTCGAGCTTAATGTAAGCCAAAGGGAATTTTATATTGATCCTGCAGACGGTTCGATAAGACGCGCTCTTTTTACAATTCGGGCAAACTATCCTGTAGACATTGCTTCTCTGGAAAGAAATATCAGAATAGAACCGAATATTGCCGCCGACTCCGGATCGTTAAAAAAACAAATTTATCAATTTACAATGAGCAATGAAGAAGAAAATACGATCATATATATTGTAACAGAACCGTTGGGAATGCCTGCAAGAAACGAAAGAATGCATATGACTGTTGCGGAAGGAGTCAGGGACGCAAGCGGATCTGTCAGAACAACAAGAAAAGAGATTGTTTCCGTTGAAATCCCCGGCATGAGTACTTATGCAAGGGTTATTGATATGACCCATGAGCTTGTTAAGAATGAAATGCAGGTTTTTGATCAAGTTCTGATAATGAATACACAAGGAACCGTTGAACCCGAGGAGCTTGCAAAAAATATAAGTGCATGGGAGCTGCCTGTGAATATGCCTGCAATACCGGGTTTGTTCGCGGCGAATGAAAATCATCATTGGAATAATGTTGAAGTGGTTCCGGAAATTTTAAATTTGTCCAGAAGGGTTAACCTTGTGCATAATCCAAACGAACTTAGATTCAGTTCGCTTAACAGCTGGAAATTTGACGCGCAGCCCGGAAGATATATTTATGTAAGACTTAGCGCAGGAACAAGATTTTTCGGAGGTTTTATTCTTGCGGAAACATTCGATACTGTTATCAGATTGGGCGAATTCCCGAAAGAGCTTGAAATTTTATCGCAAGGATCGATTCTTGCGTTTTCGGGTGACAGGCGGCTTGCGATTATGAGCCGCGGAGTCCGCGAGGTTGATTTTGAAATAGGAAGGATAAGACCCGATGATATCAATCATTTGATATCCCAGACATACGGAGATATTGGAAATATAAATTTTTTAAATTATAACTTTAATCAATATAACATAACCGAACAATACAGAAGCTCCGCTTCGGTTCCCGTAGCAAGCGATCAGGACATTGGATATTTTTCCTTTGATTTTTCGCGTTATCTGGAAAACATACCTGACAGAAATTTGCGCCACGGGTTTTTCATTTTTACCGTCAAATCGAAAGACGGGGAGATAAGCGCACGACGGCTGATAATAATAACCGATTTGGGATTTTTTGTAAAAACTTCCGCAGATTCAAGCAGGGATGTTTTTGTGCAGTCAATCGCTTCGGGAAACCCTGTCGAAGGCGCATCTGTGCAGGTGCTGGGTCTTAACGGAAACCCGATTTTCAGCGGAACAACCGATTCGGGCGGACGCGCGCGCATTCCTTCTTTCGGTCCGGCATTCAGAAACGAACGCGCTCCTGTCGTTTATACTGTCCGTACCGGAGAGGATATGTCCTTTATGGCGTTTAACGCCTCGGGACGCAATTTGGATTATTCTTCATTTGATGTCGGCGGAATACACGGCGCGGCGGATCCAAGAACGCTTAATTCGTTTGTTTTTTCCGACAGGGGAATTTATCGTCCCGGAGATGAAGTCAGGTTCGGACTTGTGGTAAAAAGCGGAGATTGGACAGTAAATACAGCAGGAACTCCGCTGGAATTCAAGGTGACAGATCCAAGGGGCGCGGAAATATTCAACAGACGGATCAGGTTATCCAATGAAGGAATCGAAGACGTTCGCTTTACAACGCAGAATTGGTCGCCGACAGGAGTTTATACGGCTTCTGTTTATTTTATTCGGGAAGTCAGACAGGGAAACGAATTGCGCGAAACGCACGTTTTTTTGGGTTCGGAAACGGTAAGAGTTGAAGAATTTTTACCGGATACATTGAATGTTACGGCTGTATTTGATCCGCCACCGCAGGATGGATGGATTTCTCCGGGAGAACTTAAGGCGCGTGTTACAGTTAAAAATCTTTTTGGAACTGCCGCTGTCGGAAATGAGGTAAAAGCCCAAATTGGTCTTGTGCCCGGTCATCAGTATTTCAGGCAGTACAGGGATTATACTTTCAGGGATCCGTATCAGACAAGAAACAATTATGAAGAATTTTTGGGAAGCATAAACACCGATGCGGGAGGAGTGGCGCAATTTGACATCAATCTTTCAAAATTCGAGAGAGCCACATACCGTCTTGATTTTTATTCGGAAGCTTTCGAAAAGGGAAGCGGACGCAATGTTTCCGCGCAAACGGCGGTTTTTGTCAGTCCCCTTCCGTATCTTGTCGGGTATAAAGCGGATGGAAATTTGTCCTATATAAATCAAAATGATGTCAGGGTTTTGAATTTTATCGCAATCAATCCGCAGACGCAGAGATCCGCCGTAAATGATTTAACGCTTGCCATTACGGAATTGCGTTATGTTTCCGCTCTTGTGCGCGAACCCAGCGGCGTTTATAAATACCAATCGATTCAAAAAGAATATCCTGTTCTTACGCGTCAGATTTCGATACCCGCTTCCGGTTTTGATTATCGTCTTCCCACCAACAATCCCGGGAATTATAAAATATCGATAATCGGTTTGAACGAACTTGAATTCAATTCGATATATTTCAGCGTGGCGGGAACTGTAAATGTGCAACGAAGCCTTAACAGGACAGCTCAGCTTGAAATTACATTGAACAAAAACGATTTTAGAAACGGCGAAGAAATCCAATTGATGATCAAGGCTCCTTATGCAGGTTCGGGGCTTATCACCATCGAAAGAGACAGGGTTTACGCATATCGCTGGTTTACAAGCAGCACCGAAACATCAATACAGCGGATCACAGTTCCTTCCGATTTGGAAGGAAACGCCTACATTAATGTCCAATATCTAAGGTCGCAAAGTTCGCCTGAAATTTTCATGACGCCTTTAAGTTACGGAGCCGTTCCTTTTTCGATAAGTCTTGAGAACCGCACAAACCGAATCAATTTGAATATTCCGGCAGAAGCAAAACCGGGAGAGGACTTTGTCATTCGATATTCAACGCCGCAAAGGGGAAAAATAATTGTGTATGCGGTTGATGAAGGAATTTTACAGATGGCATCATACAGAACGCCCGATCCCCTGTCGTTCTTTTTCAGAAAGAGAGCGCTTGAGGTTCGCACCGCGCAAATACTTGACATGGTGCTTCCCGGGTATTCTGTTCTTCAAAGTCTTGCGGCAATGGGCGGAGGCGGAGGCTACGATGAGCTTTCAAGAAATTTAAATCCGTTCAGAAGAAGGCAAAATGTTCCTGTCGCTTATTGGTCGGGAATAGTCGACTCGGGGCCTGAAACCCGCGAACTTCGTTACATGGTGCCGGATCATTTTAACGGTACGTTGCGCGTAATGGCGGTTGCAGTTAACAATAGCGCAGTCGGAGCAAACGATGATCGCTCTCTTGTTAGAAGCGCTTTTGTAATTTCTCCGAATGTGCCGATGAGGGCGGCTCCCGGCGATGAATTCGATATTTCCGTTACCGTAACAAATCTCCAAAGGGGAGCTGGAGAAAACGGCAGGGTCCGCTTGACGGTTTTTCCGTCGGAACATTTAACGATTACGGGAAACACGGAATTTGATCTGCAAATTGCGGAAGGAAGGGATCATACGCTGACAATTCCTGTTAAGGCGGCAGGTCCGCTTGGCGGCGCACAGATTCGTTTCTCCGCATCAAACAATAACGAAACTTCACAGTTATCCGCATTTTTAAGCGTGCGTCCCGCAGTGCCTTACCGCGTGTCGCTTTATACGGGCGTGATTAGAAACAGAAGCGCCGAAGTTACGATAGATCGGAATGTTTACGAGGAATTTCACACAAGAAGCGCAGCTCTCTCGTATCTGCCTATGGGACTTGCAAAAGGACTTTCGTTTTTCCTGTCAACTTTTCCGTATGGTTGTTCCGAGCAGCTTGTAAGTCAGGCGTTCCCGTTCCTTTATCCTCAGTTGTTCAGGGATTTGGGTTTTTCAAGAACCGAGGCGAACGAATCAATCGCCAATGTAATAAGTGCGCTGCAGGCGCGAATAAAAGAAAACGGCGCAATCGGCATTTGGACACCAAGATCGCACGATGATCCGCTGCTTACAGTTTATGCAGCTCACTTTCTAACGGAAGCGGAAAAGGCGGGGCATTTTGTTCCCAATGCGCTGATGCAGCGAATTCTTCAGGCTTGCCGCAATATAGCCGAAGGCTCGAACAGTTCGCTTTACGATTTAACAACGCGTTCCTATGCAATTTATGTTTTAACGTTAAACGAAATCATTACGACTCGGATGATTGAATCCCTAAAGAGGGATATGAGTCGTAATTCGGCGGCGGAAACGGGACTTGCGGGATTATATCTTGCGGGAAGTTACGCAATGCTGCAAAGAACAACCGACGCAACCGCGATGTTGTCAATGGTAACAAGAACAATGGCAAGGAATGACAGTTATCGTTATATCGACGAGCTTATGTATCACGCCGTGTATCTTAACATTGTTTCCAGACACTTTCCTTCGCGTCTTCGCGACATATCTGAAAACCTGCTTACGGATATGGCATCTCAAATGGAGAGACGGGCGTACACGACGTTGTCGGCAAATCATGCGCTTATGGCGATTGACAGCTATATGAAAGCGGTGCCGACAGCCGTTACGGGAAGATTCGCAGTGCAGGAAATATTGAAAAACAATCAGCGAAGAGACCTTGCGCCATCCGGGACAACATTGTTTACGGTTCCTTTTTCCGCAGAGGCTGCAAAGATCAGCTTGGAAAACCGCGATAATCTCAATCTGTTTTATCAGATAACCGCCGCAGGATTCGACAGGGAACTGCCTGCAGCGGAAATAAAAAACGGCATCGAAGTGTTCAGGGAATTTCTGGACGAGTCGGGAAGAACGGCAAGCTCATTCAAGATTGGCGACATTGTAACCGTAAGGATAAATTTCAGAAGCCTTGGCAACAGTGAATATCGCGATGTAGCGATAGTTGATTTGATTCCCGCAGGACTTGAAACGGAAATTGATTCGATAAGAAATCGAGCCGGAAATTCATGGAGCCCCGATTATGTTGATATCCGCGAAGACAGAATTGTGATATACGGAACTGTGACAAACAGGGTTTCTTCTTTTACATATCGCGCAAGAGCTGTAAATTCAGGCGTTTTTACAACGCCGCCGCTTTTTGCGGAAGCGTTATACGATAAATCGGTTTGGGCGATTCGGCCCCAATCGCCTGTTAGGGTTAGCAAATAGGGCGAATCGGGATGAAGAAAAAACATCTGCTGACAATTATCATTTTCTTCATCCTGATTTTTGCAGGCGTATTGATTTATAACTCAATCTTTTATGATATTTTTAAAGGCGTCTCTTTTTCTAATGCATATTTTGACAGAGACGGAAAACTCTTGAATATTTTTTTGACGGCGGACGACAAATTCAGGTTGAAATATTCCCTTTCGGATTTTCCTCCGGGGCTAATTGAAGCTGTTCTGCTTCAGGAAGACAAGTATTTTTACGGACATGCGGGAATCAATTTTATGTCCATGCTGAGGGCGTTTTGGGACACTTATATAAAAAAAGAAAGGCGCATCGGCGCGTCTACCATTACCATGCAGACAGCGCGTCTTCGTTACGGACTTTATACAAAAAATATCGGCGGAAAAGCCGCGCAAAGTTTTACGGCGCTTTTTTTTGAAGCGTGTCTTTCCAAACAGGAAATACTTGAAGCGTATTTGAATCTTGTTCCATGCGGCGGCAACATAGAGGGTTTTCCTGCGGCTTCGTGGTTTTACTTTGGCAAGGATGTAAAAGATCTTGCGCTTTCGGAAATTTTAACCCTCACAGTGATTCCGCAGAATCCCGCAAAACGCGCGCCGTTAAATAAAATTGCTTCGGATGATTTGAAAAATGCAAGAAAGATGTTGTTTTCTTCATGGGTAAAAGAACATCCTAATGACGCTTTTTTGGAAGCGGAGATCGATATGACTCCATTTTTGGTTAATAAATTTCCGCGCCGTCTTCTGCATTTTACAGAATATCTTAAAGCCAATACAATGCCTCGGGAAGGTTACAGAACAAGCATTGATTCCGTCTTGCAGGATATTTGCGAGCGCGAGTTCGATTCGTTTCTTATTCGCAACCAAAGCTGGGGAATCAATAACGGAAGCATTTTGCTTGTCGATCACACCAGTATGGAAGTGTTGGCTGCAATTGGTTCTGCGGATTATTTTAACGATGATATACAGGGGCAGGTAAACGGTTTTGCATCCAAGCGTTCTCCCGGGTCTACGTTAAAACCTTTTATTTACGCGCTTGCTTTGGAACAGGGGCTTATCCATCCGCAGAAAATGTTAAAAGACACTCAAGTCTCATTCAGCGAGTACACCCCCGATAATTTCGGCGGCACGTTTAAGGGTCCTGTGTTTGCATGGTACGCTCTTGCAGACAGCAGAAATATTCCCGCCATACAGCTTGCGCGGGAAATTAAATCTCCTGATTTATATGATTTTCTTAAATTGTCGGGCGTGTCCGGGTTAAATGAAAAAGAACATTACGGTTTATCGATTGTTCTGGGCAGCGCGGATCTTTCAATGCTGGAACTCGCAAGCCTTTATGCCGCGCTTCCCAATAATGGAATAAAAAACGAAATGCGTTTTTTTCGCAGCATTAACCCAAGCAGGGAAAGCAAACGGATAATGACTCATGCCGCCGCCGCAATTACAATGGATATGCTTGAAAGAAATCCTGCGCCTGATGCAATGCGCAATACAAGCGGAAGAAGAGCGCCTGTTGCATATAAAACGGGTACGTCGATTGGGTTTAAGGACGCATGGACAATCGCGATTTTTGATCGTTATGTGCTATGCGTATGGCTGGGAAACTTTAACGGAGAAGGCAACAGCGCCTTTGTGGGAAGGCGAAGCGCGGCTCCTTTGGGGTTTAATATTATTGACGCGATCATGTCAACCATCCCCGATGAATCTCTTCTTGCGCATGCTTCATTGCCTGCGGATGTAAAAAAAGTTGATGTTTGCGCAGTTTCGGGGGACATTTCCAATGACGATTGTCCGCAGCTTGCACAAACGCTTTTTATCCCAGGCGTTTCTCCGATTAACATCTGCAGAATACACAGAAGAATATTTATAGATACCCGGACAGGTTATAGAACGAACGAAAGCGAAGGCTCTCATATAAGGAGCGAAGTGCGCGAGTTTTGGCCGACCGACATTTTGGAAATTTTTGCGCAAGTGGGGCTTCCGCGCTTTCTGCCTCCGCCATATTCGCCCGATTCGCATATTATGGCAGGCAGAAGTTTTCCGCCTTCGATTGTTTCCCCGCTTGCAAAAACAACATATATTATTCGCCCGTCTCTTGCTGCGGACAGCCGGTTTAACAGAATTGTTTTGGCAGCTTCTGCAGATCAGGATTCCAAAGAACTTTTTTGGTTTGTCAATGCGCAATTTCTGGGAAAAGTCCAATCGGGCGAGCGGTTGCTCTGGACACCGGAAGCGGGAAACTGGAATATTTCCGTGATAGACAGCCTTGGGCGTTCATCCGGGGTTAACATAAATGTGGAAATGTCGTTCGATTGATTCGTTCGCCATCTTATCATTTTATTTTTATTTTGATAAAATTGCAGAATGACTCCATTTATTCCATATTTTTATCTTGCGGCAGGTCTTGGCGTACTTGTTATCTGCGGCAATCTTTTGGTCACAGGCAGCGTTCAAATCGCGCGTCATTTTAAAATCAGCACACTTGTTGTCGGCCTTACCATCGTAGCGTATGGAACATCCGCGCCTGAAATGTTTATCAGCATAGATGCCGCATTGGAAAATGCGCATGACATCGCTCTTGGAAACATTATCGGATCAAACATAGCCAACATTGGATGCATTTTGGCGATTGTCGTATTGATTTCTCCCATTCCAATCCGCAATAAGTCGCTGGGTTTTGATTATTTAATAATGTTTGCCATAACGCTTTTATTGTTCGTTTTTGGATTAAACGGCGTAATCGGTTTATTGGAAGGCATTTGCTTTGTCGTAATTTTGATTGCATATACGGTTTGGTCAATCATTAAATCGCGCAAGAACAATATGGAAGAAAAAAAGATCGAGCCTCCGACAATAAAGCCGATTCTTGCCCTTTTAATGATAATTGCCGCAATTGTGGGATTGTATTTCAGCTCGGGCTGGTTTGTAGAAGGAGCGCGTGAAATTGCGCTCCAGTGGGGAGTGAGCGAGCGTGTCATAGCAATTTCCATTGTCGCGGTTGGAACCAGCATGCCCGAACTGATTTCGTCATTGGTCGCGGCATTCAGAAAAGAAGCCGATCTGTCAATTGGAAACATTATCGGTTCCAATTTGTTTAACATTGCAGGAGTATTGGGAGTAACGACAATTATTCACCCCATAAAAATTCAAAACCATACATTATTTCTTTCAGACATGATATGGCTTTTGGCAATTACAATTGTTTTATTGCTTGTCATGCTTCCGTTAACCAAAGGAAAAATAAACAGATGGGAAGGCGGTATTCTTATTGCGATATTTGCTGTTTATATGGTTATATTGTTCAGGTAGACGGCATTTTTAACGCAGACCAAGCTGCTTACGCAGCATTTGTAAATGCAGTCAGAGCTTTTCGCTCACGCTTTCCTGTTAAATTTTCGGACATACACTTTAACTAAAGAAATATTGAAGAAATATTTTTATTAAATTATGCCGTTGCATGACTTGTAATTTTTATTTTTGCAGAATCATTATCAGTATAAACAGAGGAAACCTGCTTTTTTATTTTTGGATTTTTTAAGCACATTTCGTCAAATTCACTCATTCTGGCTTCTGTAATTACGCCTGCTTTATATTTATCTATTGCGCCTTGATGAATTTCTTTTAGTGCTTCATTTTCGTACTTCATTTTATTCCTCCTGTCTAATCTCTAACAAAGTTTTAGTTTTTAACCATTGATTTATTTCATTATCGGTCATGGTTAAATCGTCTTTTGCAGATTCTTTATAACCTTTTAGCTCTTTATCTCCAATATTATCTCTTTCTGATTTTGGAAAAGCATACTTAAAAAATGTACGGAAATTGCTCTTGAAAAGAAGAATCGCACGATAACCTCCATGCTTTCCTTTGCCCTTTCTGGCTAATTCAATTTTATAGACCCCTCCGCCCAAATCAGCGTAAAATTGCCCGTTTTCAAGCTGTTTTACAATTTCTTTCAAATCGCTGTCGGTTATACCTTCCTTTTTAGCAAACTTATGAAACCACTTATATTTGAAGATTCTCACTATTACATTATAACATTAAAGAAAAGTAAAAACAAGCGAAAAAACTTGATTTCCTAATCTTGGAAGGGCTTTTTACCTTAGCCCATTTTTTTTAATTATTTTTTAAATACATTTTTATAATCAAATATTTAATCGTTTGTTCCCTTCTTTGTATGCCTGAGCGCGAAGCTGCTTCACATTCGCATCCGACAAATAATCGTCAAATTGAGTCATGCGGTCAATGTATCTTTCGCCGTCTTCCTCTTGCGGCAGGATTTCGATTATGCGGTTTGCAATTGAGTTTATAAATTCGTGGTCGTGAGAATTAAATAAAATTACGCCGGGGAATGCTGTTAGTCCTTCGTTAAGAGCGGTGATTGCTTCAAGGTCAAGGTGATTTGTCGGCTCGTCAAGGATCAGAACATTTGCGCCCGAGAGCATCATCTTGGAGAGCATGCAGCGCACTTTTTCGCCGCCCGATAATACATTAACAGGTTTTAGCGCTTCTTCGCCCGAGAAAAGCATGCGTCCAAGGAAACTTCGCACATACGTTTCATCCTGATCTGGCGAATATTGGCGCAGCCAGTCTGTGATGGAATAATCGCTGTTAAAAAAGTTCGAGTTCTCTTTGGGAAAATACGAAAATGAAGTTGTTTGTCCCCAGTAGCATTCGCCGCTTTCGGCTTGTTTGTCGCCTGCGATAATGTCAAAAAAAGCGGACTTGGAAGTATGCTCTATTCCTACAAACGCGATTTTATCGCCCTTGTTTACAATCAGCGAAAAATCTTTTAAAAGAGATTTGCCTTCAAAAGAATAGTTTAATTTTTCGGCGCGAAGCACATTGTTCCCTATTTCGCGATCGGGCTTAAATCCAACATAGGGGAATTTTCTGCTTGTTACGGGAACATTGTCAAGGTCAAGTTTTTCAAGCACTTTTTTGCGGCTTGTTGCCTGTCGCGCCTTGCTTGCGTTGGATGCAAACCTTTGTATGAAATCTTTTAGTTCTTTTGCCTTGTCTTCGCGTTTTTTTAATTGGTCGCGCGCCTGACGCTGCAGTATCTGGCTCATCTGATACCAGAAATCGTAATTGCCGGAATACGGCGTAATTTTTCCAAAGTCGATGTCGCAGACATTCGTGCAAACCGAATTTAAAAAATGGCGATCATGTGATACAACGATTACAGTATTCGGAAAATCGATTAAAAATTCTTCAAGCCATTGGATCGATTCCAAATCCAAACCGTTGGTAGGTTCGTCCAAAAGAAGAATGTCGGGGTTTCCAAAAAGAGCCTGCGCCAAAAGTACGCGCACTTTTTTTGTTTCGTCCAATTCAGCCATCAATTTGCCGTGGTCTTCTTCGTCAAGACCCAAACCGGAAAGAAGCTGTCCTGCCTGCGCTTCCGCTTCCCAGCCGCCAAGGTCTGCAAAGTCGGCTTCAAGTTCGCTCGCCTTAAGACCGTCTTCTTCAGTAAAATCTTCCTTTGCGTAAATAACTTCGCGTTCTTTTTGCACCGCGTAAAGTTTCGGGTAACCCATAACAACCGTTTCAAGCGCGGGAAATTCTTCGTATGCAAAGTGGTCTTGTTTTAAAACGGCAATACGCTGATTCTTCGCGAAGGAGATTTCACCCTTATCGTGTTCAATCTCGCCTGAGAGAATTTTTATAAATGTGGATTTTCCAGATCCATTCGCGCCGATAATCCCGTAACAATTGCCGGGAGTAAATTTTAAATTAACATCCTTAAAGAGAGTACGCTCTCCAAAAATCAAACTGACATCTGTAACAGTAATCATTTTTTTCCGAATAATCCTTTTATTTTTGAAAGTATTCCCTGTTTTTTGGGCGCGGTTTGCTCCTGAACAATTCTTTCAGGTGCAGGCTGCTTTTGTTTTTCGCTTTGCACAGGCGGCTTTCCCGCGTATTTTTTCTTGTAATGCGCCATCCGCTCGTCCATGCTAAGCTGCGACAAATCATTTGTTTGAGAAGATCCGCTCGCGGAGCTGCGGAGCCGCTGAGAAGAAGAGGTAAAAGTATTATTTCCTCTTTTCTTTTCTTCGTTTGTATTTGTTCGAGAGGTTCGTGGTAAAAATTCTTTCTTTTCTGTGTCTCTGTGGCTCCGTGTGAACCTCTTTTCTTTTCCTTGGCGATCTTGGCGATCTTTGCGTTTTGGCGAGAAATTCTTCCCTTTGTCTTCTCTTTGCGTTTTTCTGTCCCCACGGGAATAATCATCCGTATGTATACGCACGCCTGCGCTTTTGTCTTCTTCGTAATGTTCCTGCATCGCAATCTCGGACGGAATCTTTTTTCCGATATAGCGTTCAATCGCAGGCAGTTCGTAGACATCCTGTTCGCTGGAGAGCGTAAACGCTTTACCGGTCTTTCCTGCGCGCGCGGTTCTTCCGATACGATGCACATAATTTTCAGCTTCGGTCGGCACATCGTAATTGATAACCATTGCAAGGCTTTCGATATCAAGACCTCTTGCCGCAACATCGGTAGCAATTAACATTTTGGTCTTGCCGTTTTTTACGTCGTCGATAATTTTAAGGCGTTTAACCTGCGGCAAATCGCCGATAATAAATTCGCATTTATAGCCGTTATGCCTTAATCTTTTTGCGATAATCTCCGTGTGCTTTTTTGTATTGCAAAAAATTATCGCGCTTTCGGGCTGTTCGCGTTTCAGGATGCCAAGCAAAAGCTGAAATTTTTCCTGAGACGGAACATGGTAGAGAATTTGCGTTATTTCTTCTACGGTGACAACTTCGGGCGTAATCTCGATTTCAAACGGCGTTTTTGTATATTCCCACGCAAGATTTTTTACGTATGCGTTAAGCGTCGCGCTGAAAAGCAAAGTCTGGCGCTTGTCGGAAGAAGGCACCACTTTGATCAGTTTTCGCAAATCGGGATAAAAACCCATGTCGAACATTCTGTCGGCTTCGTCAAGAACAAGAAAGGAAATTTCCATCAAATTCATTTTTCCGGTCTTGTTAAGATCGAGCACGCGCCCCGGTGTGCCGACAAGAATCTGCGCGTTGTCGCGAAGCAGTTTTTCCTGCTGGGCATAGCCGACACCGCCGTAAAATGCGCCTGTCTTAAAAGGAAGATGCTTGCCAAGCATTTTTGCCTCTTCCTCGATTTGAACCGCAAGCTCCCTTGTCGGAGCCATAATCAGCGCCTTGCGATTGCGCAAAGTGTCATCGGTGAGCATCCTCTGAAAAATGATGATTAAAAAGGCGGCAGTTTTGCCTGTTCCTGTCTGGGATTGAACGTATAAATCCTGTGAAGGTTTTGCGTCATGACTGCCGAAAGCGTGGGAAAGAACCTGCTGCTGAACAGGCATGCAATTTGTATATCCGGCCTCATCGATACCTTTTTGCAAATCGGGATGCAGGTTAAAGTCAGTAAACTTCATATATTAAGGTAAGTTTATAGATTTTTGGCAATCTTGACTAGATTAAAAATTTACTGCATTATTTAACAAAACCGAATATGGAGGAACAAATGAGTTTAATTGAATATGTTGAGGCTCGTGAAATCATCGATTCACGCGGCAACCCAACTGTCGAAGTTGATGTGATGCTGGAAGACGGCTCCTTGGGCCGCGCTGCAGTACCTTCGGGCGCAAGCACCGGTGTTCATGAAGCAGTTGAGCTTCGTGACGGCGACAAAAGCCGCTACCAGGGCAAAGGCGTCCTGAAAGCTGTCGAAAATGTAAACAACATTATCGCTCAGGAATTGATCGGCTACGATGCCCTCGATCAGGTCGATATTGACAGAACGATGATCGAACTTGACGGAACCGAGAACAAAGGCAAACTTGGCGCAAACGCGATTCTTGGCGTTTCAATGGCAACAGCCCGCGCAGCCGCAGAATACCTCGGCGTTCCGCTTTACAAATACCTTGGCACTTTCCACGCGAACCTTCTGCCTGTTCCTATGGCAAACATCATTAACGGCGGAAAACACGCAGACAACAAAATCGACTTCCAGGAATTCATGGTAATGCCCGTCGGCGCAGAATCGATGAGAGAAGCGGTCCGCTGGACAGCCGAAGTTTTCCACACTCTTAAAAGCATTCTTCATGCCGCAGGCAAGAATACCGCAGTCGGCGACGAAGGCGGCTTTGCTCCGGACATCGACAACAACGAAGCGCTCGATTACATCATGAAGGCAATCGAAAAAGCCGGATACAAACCCGGCGAGCAGATGATGATCGCCCTCGACTGTGCAAGCTCCGAGCTTTTTGATGAAGGTGGCAAAAAAGGCTACAAGTTCTGGAAATCAAACCCCGGCAAATTGTTCACAGCAGACGAAATGATCGAAATCTACACAGGCTGGGTAAACAAGTACCCGATTATATCGATAGAAGACCCGCTGGATCAGGATGACTGGGACGGTTATGTGAAACTTACAAAGAGTCTTGGCAGCAAGATACAGATCGTAGGCGACGACTTCTTTGTAACAAACACAAAGCGTCTGGAAAAAGGCATCAAGATGGGAGCATGTAACTCCATCTTAATCAAGGTAAACCAGATTGGAACCGTAACCGAAACTTACGAAGCTGTAGAAATGGCAAAGAGAGCAGGCTACACCGCGATTATTTCGCACCGCTCGGGCGAAACCGAAGACGACTTCATCGCCGACCTTGTAGTGGGACTGGAAACCGGACAAATCAAAACTGGTTCAATGAGCCGCACCGATCGCGTTTGCAAATACAATCAGCTTATGAGAATCGAGGATGAACTTTCCGGCATTTCACAGTACGCCGGCAAAAAAGCATTTTATAGCATTAAATCTTAAGAGGATTTTACCACGAACCATCACGAACAATGAAAAGATATCGAACTTCGGGTTCGTGTGGTTTGTGGTTAAAATTCTAAATTAAATTTCTATGTCAGATCAAATAATACCTATCGATCAGCTTTTACCTCCAAAATTGCATCTTGTTGCCCTTATGGGCAGACCTATTTTTCCGGGGATTTTTACGCCCATCATGATCGGAAATCTTGGCGATGTTAAAGTCGTAGAAGACGCGAATGCAGGCGACGGATTAATCGGGCTTGTCATGATGCAGAACGAAACCGATGCGCCGGGCATCACCGATTTGTACACTGTGGGAACCGCCGCAAAAATAGTCAAGAAAATAAATCTGCCGGACGGCGGAGTTAACATATTTATTTCCACATTAAAACGTTTTAAAATAAGAAAGACGCTTAATCCTTCAAATCCGATTGTCGCCGCAGTTGAGTATCTGGAAGACGAAGAAGACAACACAAGCGAAGTTAAGGCGCTTACCCGCGCTTTAATTTCCGAGATGAAACAGATAAGCGAAAACAATCCGCTGTTCTCGGAAGAAATGCGCCTTAACATGATCAATATCGATCATCCCGGCAAAATCGCCGATTTTATCGCGAGCATTTTGAATATCGACAAGGCGGAGCAGCAAAAAATCCTCGAAGTTTTAAATGTGCGTAAGCGCATGGAACAAGTTTTGGTTTTTATCAAAAAAGAGCAGGAGCTTTTGCGCATTCAAAAAAAGATTCAGCGCGAGATAAACGAAAAAATCGAAAAGTCGCAAAGGGATTATTTCTTAAAGGAAGAATTAAAAGCGATCAAAACAGAACTTGGCATGACGACAGACGCCAAAAGCTCCGATTACCAGCGTCTTAAAGACAAGTTTGAAAGTTTTAAATTTGAAGGCGAAGTTAAAGAAGCCGTGGATCAGGAGATGGAAAAGTTTTCGCTAATGGAACCGCATTCCCCCGAATTTACCGTTACGCGAAATTATCTTGACGTGATTGCATCCCTTCCCTGGGCAAACCCCGAACCCGAAAACTTTGAATTGAAAAAAGCGCAGGAAATATTGGAAGCCGATCACTACGGACTTAAAGATGTTAAGACGCGAATAGTTGAATTTTTGGCTGTTAGAAAACTTCGCAAGGACACAAAGGGCTCGATTGTCTGTCTTGTAGGACCGCCCGGGGTGGGAAAGACCTCCGTTGGAAAATCAATCGCGCGCGCTCTTGGAAAACAATTTTTCAGGTTTTCTGTGGGCGGCATGAGAGACGAAGCCGAAATCAAGGGACACAGACGCACATACATTGGAGCGATGCCGGGGAAAATAATTCAGGGACTTAAAATCGTTAAAACAAAAGATCCCGTTTTTATGATAGACGAAATCGACAAGATGGGGCAGAGCTATCACGGCGATCCTGCAAGCGCGCTTTTGGAAGTGCTTGATCCCGAGCAGAACAATTCATTCCGCGATCATTACCTTGATTTGCCGTTCGACGTAAGCAACGTATTTTTTATAGTGACAGCCAACACTTTGGATTCGATTCCGCCGCCGTTATTGGACAGAATGGAAATAATTCAGCTCCCCGGCTACATCGACACAGAGAAACTTGAAATTGCAAAGCGCTATCTATTGCCAAAGAGCCTTGAAAAAAACGGTCTTAAAAAAAATCAGGTAACATATACAAAGGACAGCCTTCTTCACATAGCAAACGCGTATGCGCGCGAAGCGGGTGTGCGCAATTTTGAAAAAAACCTTGATAAAATTCACCGCAAACTTGCCAAGCAAATTGTTGACAACCTTGAAAGCACTGTAGCCGAAGCAGACGCTCAATCTGATAACGCTGATGCCGATGCCGTGAAGGAAAAATTCAACATCGATAAAAAATTGATAGAAAAACATTTGGGCAAACCCATCTTCCGCGAAGACGACATAAAAACAGCGGACAAACCGGGAATGTCGGTTGGCCTTGCATGGACAAGCATGGGCGGCGATACGCTTGTGATAGAAGCGACGGCGGTTCCCGGCAAGGAAGGATTTACAATCACAGGTAAAATGGGCGACACAATGAAAGAGAGCGCCGCCATTGCGTTAACCGTTGCGCGATCTCTTGCAGTTTCAAAATACGGCGTAAATACAGAATGGTTTGAAAAAAACCTGATTCATCTGCATATCCCGGAAGGCGCAACTCCCAAAGACGGTCCTTCCGCAGGAATCACAATGGCAACCGCGCTTTTGTCCCTCATGCGTCAAAAAACAATCACGTCCAGACTTGTAATGACAGGAGAACTTTCGCTTACGGGACTTGTTCTTCCAATCGGCGGCTTAAAAGAAAAAACAATCGCTGCGCGCAGAAACAAGGCAAAGCATATAATTTTCCCGAAGCAGAACGAACGCGACCTTGATGAAATACCCGATCATGTAAAAAAGGGAATCGAGTTTCATCCGGTGGAAAGGTTTGAAGAAGTGCTGGCGCTGGCATTACCTGATTGAATAGAAACCATTATCCACGGATTTACACGAATTAGCACGGATTAATTATTTTAAGAGCTTGATATTACAAATCGTATACTTATTAAATTGAGATAAAGGCAGAGGCGCAAACTCTGACATAGGCCTTACTATTGCTGCGCAAGCAGCTTGGTCTGCGTGATTAATGCCAGCTAGCGGCTGTGTGGCTAAATGCCAGAGCCATTCTAGCCTATGGCAGGTTTTCGCTTCTGCCTTTGTTTTATTTTAACTATGTATACGACCTGTAAAAATTTATCGTTTTTTTCAAAATTCTTTCGTTTTCACTAAAGCGCCATGCACGCTCACGCCATATATAGGTGGAGAATTTTCATGTTTTTGAAGATTCTCTGCCGGGCATCTTTTGACGCCCCGGGAAAACTTAGAACTAAGGATACATCTATGAAAAATGACACATTTGTTTCTCCCCTTGAGGACTTTGCCTTTAAACAGGTTTTCGGCGAACGCAGGAACATCGACAACACAAGGGCTTTCCTGAAAACTGTCCTGAATATCCCCGGAGAGGAGTTTGCAGGACTTTCCGTAAAAAACCCTGTCTTAAACAGGATGTTCAGGAAGGACAAATCGGGAGTTGTGGACATCAAGCTTGAAACGAAATCGGGCAAGATTTTCCACATCGAGCTGCAGGTTCAAAAAAGATCGTATATGAGAAACAGGATATTGTATTACGGCGCACGTCTTGTGGGAGATCAAATGAAGTGGGGAGACAAATACAGAAAACTGCATCATGTTATAAGTATTGTAATTTGCGACCATGTCTTATTGGCGGAAGAGAGTGGTTACCTGAACGTGTACGAGCTGAGGAATGATAAAAACCGAAGCTTTACAGATTTGCTGAAAGTGGTTATCATTGAACTGCCAAAGTTGCCTGAAAAAGAAGACAGCGCGATTTGGCCTTGGCTGAGATTCTTGAAATGCACAAAGAAGGAGGAATATGAAATGCTTGCAAAGAAATACCCGCAGTTAAAGAAACCGATAAAATGCACTAAAAGAATGGGTTTACTGGAATCAATAAGGGACTATCAATTTCATAGAAACCTCGCGAGAGAAGACGAAATTTGTCTGCATTTGCAATGGAAAGAAGATGGCATAGCTGAGGGTCTTGAACAAGGTCTTAAGCAAGCGTATAACGAAAAACTTGCCATCGCCCGCAATCTTCTTGCCAAAGGTTCAACACCTGACTTCATCAGTGAAATCACAGGGCTTTCTTTGGATGAAATCGCAAGGCTTTGAAAAGAGAAAACTTTTACCCGCCTGAAGTCTGCACGCGAAAGCGTGTGGATGAAAAATGCGAAATGGCGAGAGGCCAGAGAAATTTAAAATTTTTAATTAGAGCTACAGGCCGAAACCACACGAACAAATCCGAACCTGTTGTCCGTATTCTTTTCCTAAAACCTAAAAGCCAGGCTAGCAAACAAATAATTCTTGGGAAAAGAGAGAGAATATCGGACATTGTTTGCGTAAGCGAGCTTGCGAGCTTGTTGGTGTGGTTCGTGGTAGAAATATTTTTTTTATTTACAAAAGATAAAAATTAATAGATAATTAATAGAGGCCGAAAATGAAAAATTTTGCAACAAAAAACAAAAAAAGAATTATAAATTATGTTGATAAAGCTATAGGTTTATATCTTGCATTATTTTTAGTATTTTTTTTATACTTATTAGATGGAAAAGAACTTTTTAATACATTGAATATCACTAATATCCTGTTTTATGTAATTTTTATTATATTATCATTCTATTTTCTATTTTCTTACTTTTATTATAATGATACGAGTATAGTATGCGGTTTTTTATTTTTTAAAAAAGTGATCGAGATAAAAACAATTACATCAATAACATTTTATATATTTTCATTAATAATAATAACATATAATGAAAAGAAAATTTCTATTTCACTGCCTCATAAAAGCAAATCTATGAATGAATTTTTAGAATTTATAAAAACAAACCACTCGCATGTTATTATAAATTATTAAAAACTTCGGACATTGTTTGCGTAAGCGAGCTTGCGAGCTTGTTGATGTGGTTCGTGGTAGAAATCTTCATTAAATTTATCATTTTTTCAAAATTCTTTCAATTTCACTAAAGTGCCATGCAGGGTCACACCATATATATGTACATGAATTTTCATGTCTTGCCCGGCTTATGTCGGGCAGGGAAAAAACTATGTATGAGGAGATTCTATAAAAGAACTCACACAGAGGCACAAAGGCACGGAGGTCAGAAATAAGAGGTATTAGAATTATTAACGGGGAAATAGAATAATTGGAAGAAATCGCAAGGCTTTGAAAAGAGAAGAGATTAACCACTAACCACACGAACAAATCCGAACCTGCCGTCCGTATTCTTTTCCTTAAACCTAAAAGCCAGGCTAGCAAACAAATAATTCTTTGAAAAAGAGAAAAGATATCGGACATGGTTCGTGAAAGCGCCAAAGGCGCTTGTTGGTGAAGGAATCGCAGATTCCATTCGTGGTCAAAATATTCTAAATTCCTTCGCGCTATTCCGCGGCTTCTTGTTTTTGCGCCTCTTCATTCTGGCATATTTCCAAAATATCAGGGCGCATAAAGAGCACAAAGCCCGAATAATAATCTTTCCATGATTGTTTTATGCCGTTTTCTTCGATGGCGCGTAACATGCCCTTTATGATCATGTCCATGGTTAAACTGCAAAGAGCTTTTTCTTCATTGCCTTCTTCAATTTCTATCGGAATTGGTATTTTTGGATTTATAGAAAAAGTGTTTTCTGAAGTTTTTATTTGATTTTTGAAACTTTCGGGGACAGGCAAAAAAATTAAACGGCTCATTTGGCGGCTGCGGGCTCTTCTTCTGTTGTGCCTATGCGATCTGCGGCGCTTGTAGATGTCAGCATATCGTTAAGACGTATTTTGTAACCCATCGGAACCGCGTTTTCGTCAAAGTTAAGGGCAAGAGCGACCATTTCCTTTTTTCCTTCGACATCTTCTGCGCGCACGAACTTTCCCTTAATCGTATAGGATTCTCTCGGATCGTTAAAATCGATGCGTATTGAAGCTTCCTTGTCCAATAAAAATTTGGAAACGCCCATCATGATCAGTTTGGAACCGGAAAAAGAAACGTCTCTTAAAATGCAGCGGCGCGGAACCTGCTGGATAAAAACTGCCGTCTCTGTCGAAAGAATGTTTAGTTTTCGCAAATTGTCCGCAGTTAAAGGAATGCGATCGTCTTTGCGTTTTGCGGAGTTGACATTCGCATCCAGAACGCGTCCGATTATTTCGATAAAATCGTCGGGTGGACGGTTGGAAAACTGAACGGTAAACATGTTTACATCCTGCGAATTGCCGTAGGGCGCGCTCGCCATAACGCGGGCGGCAACGAAGAATGTCACCGTGTTAGATTCTCCCGGCGGACGAAAACAAAAACGAAGGTTAACAAAATTATTTGTGGCTTGAATTTTTCCAAGAAGACCCGTCTTTATATTTGCGACAACTTTTGCGCCCGAGAATGATGTGGTATACACAACGCATGGCCAAAAATCGTTACCGCATTTGAGATGTACCTGCTGTGTAAGAAGCCCCGTGACCTGAATCATATCCTTTGTAAAGGTCACATCAATGTCCTTAAAGCGGTCATAGTAAACATTGATTTTTTGGCTTGTGAGAACTCCCATGTACTACACTATAGACAAAAAAATGAAATTTTGTCAATTGGGAAAGCGTCGGGAATGTTCAAAAACAAGTTAAATTACATATTATTCTTGAAATAAACCTGTTTTTTTGGTATTATGGAAGCATGCAGATAATCACTCTTGGCGATGAGGTTTTAAGAAAAAAGGCACAAAAAATCGATAAAATCGACGATGATGTTAAAGCCACTGCCATAAAAATGCTTGAAATCCTCAAACGTGACAAGGGTGTTGGAGTTGCAGGTCCTCAAATCGGCTTTATGAAACGCATTTTCGTAGTAAGCATCGAAGGCGACAGCGAACGCGTTTTCATAAACCCCTCGATACTCGAAACTTCTATGGAAACCGTAAAATACGAAGAAGGCTGCCTTTCAATTCCCGGCATTTACGCAAACGTAATCCGCGCACAAGCAATCAAAATACAGGCATGGAACGAAAAGGGCCGCCCTTTTACCCTTCAGGCGGACGGACTTCTCGCGCGTGTAATACTCCACGAATACGATCATCTTGAGGGCGTACTCTTCCTTGACCACGTTCCCGAAAAAAAACGCGACAAACTAATCGAAAAATACGAAAAAACCCACAAGGCCGCAGTTTAATAATGAGGATTTTATTTGCAGGCAGTCCAAGTATCGCGGTTCCGTGTTTGGAAGCGATCAATAACATCGATGGTATCGAAATTGCCGCTGTTCTAACCAATCCTGACACGGCAAAAGGCAGAAGCGGAGCTTTAATACCCACCGAAGTTGGCGAAGCGGCGCAAAAACTGGGAATTTCACCGATTTTCAAGCCGGAAAAGCTTGATGGCGCGATGCGGGAACAGATTCTTGCGCTAAATATCGATCTTTTAATCTCTTTTGCATATGCGCGTCTTTTTGGTCCCAAGTTTCTCGCGCTTTTTCCGCTTGGCGGCATCAATATTCACCCGAGTTTGCTGCCCAAATACCGCGGGCCGGCTCCGATACAGGCTACAATTTTAAACAGGGATAGCGAAACGGGCGTCTCGATACAAACGCTTGCGGCAGAAATGGACTGCGGTGATATACTGGCGGTTAATAAAATATTACTCGAAGGCAATGAAACATCACAGTCATTAAATGAAACTGCCTCGAAGTTGGCCGCCCAAATGCTGCCTGACGTATTAAAAAAAATCGCCGCAGGAAGCGCTTCAAGGACAGCGCAGGACTCAAGCCATGCGAGCTACTGCAAACTGATTTCGAAGGAATCGGGCTGTATCGACTGGAGCCAAAGCGCTCTCGATATTGATGCAAAAATCCGCGCTTTTTACCCATGGCCGCTTTGCAGGACTATTCATAACGGCAGAGAATTATTATTATTAAAGGCAACAGCAGGGGATTCTTCCATTCAAGCCCCTTCAAAAAGTACCCCTGGTAAGGTATTGGGTACGGATAAACAATATGGTATACTGATACAGACAGGAGACGGCATTCTTGCCGTTACCGAATTGCAATATCAGGCAAAAAAAGCGCTTTTTTGGCGCGATTTTTTAAACGGAGCGCGTGATTTTACGGGTTCTCAATTAGGTTAAGAGGCAGTTATGGGTTTTGATTTAAGTTCAATAGAAGATTATGTGGCAAATCATTTAAGGATGTTTATATTCGCGGTTATTGGTTTGTTGGTTTTTGTGGGAATCATCGCGGTTTCCGTTTTCTTTATCGCCGTTAGAGGCGCAGAACAGACGATGGTTCCGGATGTTACAGGCAAAGAATTGACCGAAGCGTTACTCGAATTGCAGGTAAGGGAATTATATCCGCGTCTTCATCTTCGATATTCCCAGTCTTCCAGAGACAGGGGATATATTCTTGAACAGGAACCGCGCCCTGGAACTATTACAAAAGCGGGCAGACGAATCCGTCTTGTTGTAAGTCAGGGTGTTGTAATTAACAGGGTGGAAAATTTTGTCAGCCATAATGTCGATGAAGTGCGCATGGATCTGATGAGGCTTCAGGCATCCGGCTCGGGGCTTCCGCTTCTTACTATCAGGGAACCTGTCATTTATGAATTTTCATCGGAAAGACCCGGCACAATTATCGCTCAAAAACCGCTTTACGGAACCGATATTACAGGTCCCACCGTTTTGGAATTTGTCGTAAGCAGGGGAAGAGAAAACCAAACTGTTAATGTTCCTTCGCTGACAACTTTAACGCTGGGTCAGGCGCTGGAAAGGGTTTCCAATTCAGGCATTAATTTTTATTTTCTTTCCAGAGAAAGACGCGAAGGCGAAAGAGGCGAAGTTGTAGTTGCGCAGGAACCTGCCGCAAACACAAACATTGCGATTAATTCGCCGGTTCAGATTACCGTCACACAACCCGAAAATCTCGGCGCAAACGAAAAGTTCGGCATTTTCCGTTACGCGATACCGCAAAACCCGTACCCGTTAACCGTTCAACTGGAAGTCATTCTTCCATCGAGCGAACGCCATCGTCTCTTTACGGTTAATTTCCCCGGCGGCGAATTCACGGCTCCTTACAAAGCGCCGTATGGCAGCATTTTGGTTCTTTCAATGATGAACAGGGAATTGCACAGGGAAACAGTACAGTAAAAGCGCATATTCTGATATAAATAACTCTGCAATATAAGCTACATTTTCCCCATGGCTTCCTGCGTCATCTCGTCGCATAACTCGTTGTACTCGTTGCCGGCATGACCCTTAACCCATTTCCATTTGGGCGAATATTCTTCGTTAAGGGCGTCAAGTTCAAGCCAGAGATCCTGGTTTTTTACGGGTTTTCTGTCGCTTGTTTTCCACGAGTTGTTTTTCCATGCATGAATCCACTCTGTAATTCCCCTTTGGACATACTGCGAATCCGTAAGAACCGTTATGCTTTTTGGGGTTCTTGTAAGTTTTTTTAATGCGCGTAACGCCATCATGACAGCGGTTAGTTCCATTCTGTTGTTTGTGGTTTTTTTTTCGCCGCCTTTTCTTTTTGCGATTATTTCTTCGCCCTTTGCGGATTTTTTGACAAAAACAAACGCCCAGCCGCCGGGACCGGGGTTTCCGGAGCAGCCTCCGTCAGTATAAATTTTTAACGATGCTTCCATTACTTTCCCCCTTGCGATTGCCGCCAGTTTTCGATTCTGTCCCATGCGGTGTTTATTTTTGCGGTTTTTGCAGTCGCCTTTTTATAATTGCCGTCGTGTCCCGCATGACGATCCGGATGATGCGTTTTTAAAAGATTTTTGTATGCAGTTTTGCAGATTTCATCGTTTGCGCCGAATGGAACGCCGAGAATTTCAAAGTCTTCGCGAAGTTCTTCGGGCGGCAATTTGATATATGCCGTTTTTTTGGTTGACGTTCTTTCGCTGTATTTTTTTTCTTCATAACTTGCATCGGCATCTCTCCACGAATATTGACGCGAACTTTCCGTGTGTTCTTTTTTTTCTGTGCGGGAGTTACCGTTAAGAAAATCGTTCAGCTCTTCAAAAGCCGCGTCAAGGTCGCTGTCGCCGTAACTTCTGCGCGGGGAACGAAGTCTGCTTGCAGTATCACTTTCAAAATCGGTGAAGTAGCTGTTAATTACTGTCCCAAGCCTGTCAAAAATCCCCATATTACTTTACCAATGTCGCAAGCATTACGGCTTTAATCGTATGCTTTCGGTTTTCGGCTTGATCCCATGCCCTGCTTTGAGCGCCGTCAATTACATCCGCTGTCACTTCTTCGCCTTTTACAGCGGGAAGACAATGTAAAAAGATCGTTTCCTTCTTGCCGGTTTTTTCCATCAATTTTTGATTCACCTGATACGGACTTAAAAGTTTTACGCGCTCTTCCTTTTTATCCTCTTCGCCCATGCTTACCCACACATCCGTATAAAGAGCGTCTGCGTCCTTAACCGCGTTTATGTCGGAAGTTACGCCGATATTTGCGCCCGAAATTTTTGCAAGAGCGTTTACTTTTTGGCATAAATCGTCTTCGGGATTCAATTCAGGCGGAGTGATAATCGTAACATTTACGCCTAACTTGGCGCAGATGATCATTAGGGAATGGGCAACATTGTTTCGTCCGTCTCCAATGTAACAGAGAGTTTTTCCCCTGACATCGCCGAAATTTTCTTCCAGCGTTAAAAGATCCGCCAAAGCCTGAGTGGGGTGATAAAGATCGGTAAGTCCGTTGTAAACGGGAACGCCCGAATACTTTGCAAGCGTTTCTGCGGTTTCCTGCTTAAAGCCGCGGAATTGAATCGCGCTGAACATTCTTCCCAAAACGCGGGCAGTGTCTTCCAATGATTCTTTGGCGCCAAGCTGAATGTCCGACGTTGAAAGAAAGACGGGGTACCCCCCCTCCTCGCCAAAGGCAGTTTCAAAAGCGCATCTTGTGCGCGTAGAGCGTTTCTCAAAAATCATTGCGAGGGTCTTTCCCTGGAACCGTTTTTGAACCTTGCCTTTCTTTGATTCGGCTTTAATTTTCCCCGCAAGTTTTAACAAGTGCTTGATTTCTTCGGGCGTAAAATCCAATAATGTAAGTAATGATCTACCAAATAATGAAAAAGACACAACAAACCTCCTGATACAATTAAAAAAACAGATCGACTCCGAACACCCATTATACTATACTATAATTTGTATGGTATAGTAGTTAAAAAGGGGCATCTTAATGAAGATATTTAATCGTCCATTATATATACAAGTTCTTTTTACCGTTCTGGCTTTCACCGCAATGGTGTCTTTAAGTTATCTTTTTATCCGTGACACTGTTCACAGCAATTTGGTGCGAAACGCGGAGAGCGTTTTCAGTTTTTCCAGAACTCAGCTGGAAGCCGAATTGTTTGAGCCAAGAATGCTGATAAGCGGTTTTTCGCAGACAGTGCGCAACATGACGCTTCGCGGCGATTCTGCGGAAAGCATTCAGAGTTATATTGAAGACATAACAGAGTACATTCATTCAAGCGGTTTTAGAATGTTGGGCTCCATCGTTATGTTCGGCTACATGGAAACATTGGAAGACGAGCCAATCCTTCTTTCCAGTTACGGAGATATGCCCGACAACTATTTCCCCGAACAAAGACCCTGGTTTGCCGCCGCCGTTGAACGCAACGGCGCCACAGCGGAAACAACGCCGTACGAAAATTTTATTGACGGAAGAACAATCATCACATTCGCAAGATGCATTTTTGACGAAAACAATAACCGCGTAGGAATAATCGGAATGAATGTAAATACCGACAACATCGGCAAAAGTCTTGTCGAAATTCAGGATCAGGGTTTTTACGGCATTATATTAAGTCAGGACTTGAAAATAATCGCTCATGCCGAGCCTTTGTATATTGGCAGGCAAATTGGCGACGAAGATATACCGATATCCGTTTTTTACGACGATCTTCACGCGGGGCGTGATATTGTAGAACGTCCTCTTACGAACTGGAAAGGAGAGCGTACAATTGCGTTTTTCAGGAGACTGGAAAACGGCTGGTACCTTGGACTTTTAACGCCCGAAGTTCCGTTTTACCAAAGCTTGAAGAGCATGGCATCCACATTGATTTTTCTTGGCGCGTTTTTTGCCGCGGCTCTTGTAATTATTTTGGTCAGAATCGATGCGGCAAGAAGCAAATCCGACAGGGAGAGCAGGCACAAGAGCCAGTTCCTCGCGAATATGAGCCACGAAATCAGAACGCCGATGAACGCAATTATCGGCATGACAGCAATCGGAAAATCATCAGCGGATACAGTGCGAAAGGATCATTGTTTTACCAAAATCGAGGATGCGGGCAATCACCTGCTTGGCGTTATCAATGACATTTTGGACATGTCAAAAATCGAAGCCAACAGGTTCGATTTGTCGCCGTCCGAATTCAATTTTGAAAAAATGCTGCAGCGCGTTGTGAATGTAATCAATTTCCGCGTGGACGAAAAACAGCAGAAATTTACGGTTCATATCGATAAAAACATTCCGCGCGTTTTAATCGGCGACGATCAGCGCCTTTCGCAGATTATTACCAATCTGCTAAGCAACTCGATCAAGTTTACGCCGGAAAACGGCTCCATAAATCTTGCCGCAAGCTTTTTGGAAAAAAAAGATAAAACCTGCACTTTGCAAATTTCAATTCACGACACGGGAATCGGAATGACTGTTGAACAGCAAAAGCGCATTTTTAATTCTTTTGAACAGGCCGAAAAAAGCACGACGCGCAAGTACGGCGGCACAGGTCTTGGTCTTGCGATATCAAAGAGCATTGTCGAGCTTATGGGCGGCAAGATTTGGATGGTTTCGGAAATTGGCAGGGGAACAACTTTTTATTTTACGGTAAAGCTTGAATGCGGCAATGGAGAGCATCAGGGGCTTTTGTCGCCCGATGTCAATTTGAACAATATTCGCATAATGGTTGTGGATGACGATCAGGATATACTCGATTACTTTACGGAAATTTCGCGCGAGTTTAATGTGGCGTGCGATGTTGCAAGAAGCGGCAAAAAAGCGATCGAGCTTGCGGAAGAAAACGGGCATTATCACATTTATTTTATCGACTGGAAAATGCCCGGCATGGACGGCATCAGCCTTACAAGCGTATTAAAGGATCGTTTGGGATCCGTTAAATCTGTTGTCGTTATGATTACGGCTGCCGAATGGATGACAGTCGAAAAGGAAGCGCGGGAAGCGGGCGTTGACAAGTTTTTGTCAAAGCCGCTTTTTCCGTCTTGTATCGCAAATGTCATAACCGAAGCCCTCGGCATAGATCACGACAGCATTAAAACAGCTCATGCCGAGCAGGACATTAACGGGCTTTATGCCGGGCGGCGCATTCTGCTTGCGGAAGATGTCGAGATTAACCGTGAAATTCTTGTTACGCTTTTGGCGCCTACCCAAATCGAAATTGACTGCGCGGAAAACGGAAGGCAGGCGCTTCAAATGTTCCAGGAAGAACCCGACAGATACGACATGATTTTCATGGATGTGCAGATGCCCGAAATGGACGGCTATGAGGCTACGCGAAGAATCAGGGCGCTGGATATTCCGCAGGCAAAAACGATTCGCATTGTGGCAATGACCGCGAATGTGTTCCGCGACGATATCGAGAGGTGCCTGGAAGCCGGAATGGACAACCATCTTGGCAAGCCATTGGATTTTAACGATATAATTGATAAAATAAACATCTATCTTCCAAGGAAAGATTAAAGGAGACATTATGAAAGCTGAAATCTTAGAAAGGGCAAAGGATTATATCGCAAAGGAAAAGGATGCCAATTTTAGGGCAGAGGTTGAAAAACTTATTTCAAAGAACGATGAGGCATCCGAAAAGGAGCTTGCAGACAGGTTCTATCAAAACCTCGAGTTCGGCACAGGCGGTCTTCGCGGCGTAATTGGCGGCGGATATAACCGCATGAACACCCTCGTCGTTAAAAGCGCGACTCAGGGGCTTGCCACCTATTTGATTAAAACTTTTCCCGCCAAGGCAAAGGAAGGCTCCTTAAAAGCGGCAATCGCGTTTGACTCGAGGCACTATTCCGCGGAATTCGCGGAAGCCGCCGCGTTAATATTTGCAGCTAATGGAATAAAGACGTATCTTTTTTCTTCGTTAAGACCCACTCCGCAGTTATCGTACGCAATAAGGCTCCTTGGCTGCGACACGGGTATCGTTGTGACCGCAAGCCACAATCCTCCGCAGTACAACGGTTACAAGGCGTATTGGAATGACGGCTCTCAGGTTGTGCCTCCCCATGATGTCGGCGTAATAGAAGAAGTAAACGCCGTAAAGGACATAAAAGAAATCCCCCGCAAGGAAGCTTTGGATAAGGGTCTACTCGAAATCATAGACAAAACGGTGGACGAGCCGTATCAGGCGATGGTTAAATCGCGCCTCTTTAGACCCCAGTTAATAAAAGAAAAAGCGGGTGAAGTAAAAATTGTGTATACTCCGTTGCACGGAACGGGAGCCATGCACGTCGAAAAAGTTTTGGGAGATTTGGGTTTAAAAGTAATCACAGTTCCCGAGCAGCGCGAAGGAAACGGCGATTTCCCGACTGTTGCCTTCCCCAATCCGGAAGAAGCCGCCGCGCTTGATATGTCGATAAAACTTGGCACAAAGGAAAAAGCCGATGTTGTTATGGCAACAGACCCGGATGCGGATCGTTTCGGCGTTGCGGTGCCGGACAAATCGGGTAACTTTGTGCTTGTTACGGGTAATCAAATGGGCGTTTTACTCGGAGATTATATTTTCCTGTCGTTAAAAGAGCAGGGTAAGCTTCCCGCAAACGCCGCAATGGTAAACACAATCGTAACAACCGGCATGCAGAAAAAAGTCGCCGCCCATTATGGCGTTGACTGCGTCGAGTGTCTTACAGGTTTCAAATGGATTGCAGACGTTATGCGCAAATGGGAAAACGGCGAATCCGTATACGGTCATGATGGAGTGCGCAGTTTCGTTTTCGGCACCGAAGAAAGCTACGGCTATCTTGTAGAGACGGAAGTACGCGACAAAGACGGCGTAAGCGCGGCTGCGTTAACCGCCGAAATGACACTGTATTGGCGAAGCATGGGAAAGAGTCTTCTTGACCGCCTGGACGAACTTTATAAAATCGCGGGCTACTGGCAGGAAATGGGTATCTCCAAATATTTCCAGGGACCGGACGGCCCTTCAATAATGAACGGCATTATGGAAAATTACCGAAAGAACCATCCAAAGACGCTTGGCGGTATCGAAATAGCAAAGGTGCGCGATATTAAAAACGGCGCGGACGGACTTCCTCCAAGCGATGTTTTGCAGTTCTTCCTTAAAGACGGCACCGTAGTAAGCGCGCGCCCAAGCGGCACAGAGCCGAAGATCAAATTTTACGCTTCATGCTGCGCGGAAGTGGGATCGGGCAGTCTTGCCGATGCAAAAGCCGAAGCTGCGCGCAAACTGGACGCGATTAAAAAGGATATAAGAGCTGTAATCGGCGATTAATTACTGGTGATTGATCACTTTAATACAGTCTCGTAATTGATTTTCCCGAATGCTCCCCTGAACAACAGAAACGCGATCAGCGCAAGAAGAACGCCGATCGCAAAAAACACTATCGAGCTTAGCATCATAACGCCCATGAACTGTCCCATCATAATTAACAATAAGGGCATTATCAAAAAGAGGCTTGTCTGCTGCGCTTCTTCGGATGTTTGCGCTTTGGACGAGCTTCTTACAATAAGGCTAATGCTTATTAAAGCCGCAGCAGGGGAAACCAAAAACATCATGACAAGCCAGTTAACGCCCGGCATTATCAATTTTCCTGTCATGAAGAAAAGTAATAATTCTGTGACAATCAGCATGACTAAAAACGAAAAAAAGCAGACAGCCATGCTTAACAAAAAGGATGCAAGCACTTTGCCCCTGAAAATATCCTTTAAAGGAAGCGGACAGTAAAGCAAGGTTTCCAATGTCTTTTTTTCTTTTTCGCCCACAAACGAATCCGCCGCCATGACAGAAGATGTCATGACAGGAATCAATAAAAAGAACAGGGGAATGATATTGTTCATTATCAATTCTGTTAATAAATGTTTAAGATTTTCATAATCGATGTTTTCGTAATCGATGCCTGCAATTCCCATCAATCTGTAAAAATCCATCATGTCGGGAGAATCAACAGGCGACAAATGAATTGTCAATATGAAAACAAGCGGCAAAAAGACTGTCATTACCAGTGATACAATTATAATTGCCCCAAGGTTTCTTTTGTTTCCCGTGATGTTTGTGATGTCTTTTTTTATAATTGCGGCGCGCATCTTATTTGTCATTTTTTGCTCCTCTTTTTTCTATCAGCGCAAAATATATTTCTTCCAATGAGGGTTTGCGCTCTTCCACATGAAACACATTGCCGCCGTAATCCACAATCCGCCTTACAAGAAAAGGAATTTCTTCGTAAGAGCTTACGTTTACGGACATGTATTCGCCGTGCGGGTGTATTTTCAAATCGGGCGGATAATTGTCCGCCTTGATCAATGCCGTAACCCCGGAAAAAACCAGCGAATTCAATTCTTTCAGTTCACCCGTGGCAATCAAGCTCCCCTCGCTTATAAGGCCGTACTTTGTGCAAATTTCTTGCGCGTAACGCAGCTGATGGGTGCAAAGGAAAACTGTCGTTCCCGTTTCCTGAGAAAGGCTTTTAATCAAATTGTTTACGCTCTGCGCGCTTTCCGGGTCAAGCCCCGATGTCGGCTCGTCCAAAAACAACACTTTTGGGTTATGAAGCATGGCTCTTGCAAGCGAAAGCCTTTGGCGCATGCCGGTTGAATACTCGCCAAGTTTTTGGTTTCTTGCGTCCAAAAGATCGATATGTTCCAGGATTTCAAAAGCCCTTCGTTTTGTTTCGGTTTCGCCGATGCCGAAAATCGATCCAAAGAAAAGAAGGTTTTCAAGCCCTGTCAAATTATTGTACATCTGGGCATGTTCCGTAACTACCCCGCAAATTGCATGTACCTTTTCCGGGGAGACTGCAGGATCGATATCATGGATGCTGCATGTGCCTTCCGTGGGCGTAAGCATCCCGTTTAGCAGTTTTACGGCTGTGGTCTTTCCGGCTCCGTTCGGACCCAAAAAGCCGAATATTTCGCCCTGTTCTATCGACAAATTTACGCCGTTTAGCGCCTTTTTGCCGCTTGGATAAATCTTTGTCAGGTTTTCCGCTGTAACAACATTCATGCTCTTATTATACATAAAACCTCTTTTTTTTATTGTATTTTGTGATATAATTAATAAGTATGAGAGCAAATAATGTTTTGGCATCAATTTTGGCTGTTTGCTGCCTTATTTCCGTCTCCTGTTCCATCAACAAACTGGCGATGAATTTGGTGGCGGATGCCCTCACAGGCGATGGAAATGCCGATGTCTTCACGGGCGACAATGACCCGCAGCTTGTAGGGGATGCCATTCCCTTCGCAATCAAAATGTACGAAGCCCTTCTTTCCCAAAACCCCACCCATCAGGGGCTTATCAATACGACAGGATCGATGTTTGTCATGTACGCAAATGCCTTTGTGCAGGGGCCTTCGGAAATGCTTTCGCAGGCGCAGCACGAAGAACGTGTAGCGGCAATGGCAAGGGCAAAGAATCTGTACCTGAGAGGACTGGAACTTTTATACAGAGGGCTTGAATTGAAATATCCCGGCTTTGGAACCGCCTTTAGGGAAGAACGCCTTCCCCAAATGCTCTCCCGAATGAAAAGGGAAGATGTGCCCGCACTGTATTGGTCTGCGGCGGCGGGACTTTCGGCATTTTCGCTGAATCCCTTCGATTTGGATCTGGGGCTTAGAATCATGGAGTTCTATTCGCTTGTCGAACGCGCTTACGAACTCGACCCTGATTTTAACCAGGGGGCTCTGGACGAGTTTCTTCTGCTGTTCCACGCCTCTGTTCCTGCGGGAATGGGCGGAGATCCGACACGCATAGAAACTTATTTTGAGAGGGCTGTGGAAAAATCGGGCGGAAACTCGGCAGGCGTTTACGTTTCTTATGCCCAATCAATCTGTATTCCTTCGCAGAACTATGATAAATTCAAGGAGATGTTGGAAAGGGCTCTTGCTGTCGATGTCGATGCAAATCCTTCCAACCGTTTGGTAAATACAATTTCCCGGCGCAAGGCCCGTTTTCTTTTGGATCATGCGCCGCAATATTTTTTCATGCTGAGTACGGATGATGAGTGGAACGACGAAGAATGGTAAATAAATTTAAGGGGTGTGTTATGAAGAAAATTCGATTTTTATTGTTTGTAATGATTTTTTCAATCCTCGCAAGCCCTGTGTTTGCGCAAAGACTGACGGTCAGGCTTGCATCTTTGGTTCCCGAAAATACCGCATGGGGTCAGTCGATTAACCGTCTTGCGGCGGAATGGTCCCGCGTAACAAACGGACAGGTTACTGTTACTGTTTTCCACGGCGGAACTGCAGGAGACGAAGCGCAGGTGGTGGCTCTTTTAAGGAGCAATCAGATTCAGGCGGCAGTTTTAACCAGCATGGGATTAAACTCGATTACCCCCGAGGTTATGGCTTTAAGCTATCCGTTTCTTGTAAGGAACGATGCCGAGCTTACGGAAGTTCTTCGCGTAATAAAACCCGACCTTGACGCAAGGATGCAGAGAAACGGTTTTGTCACTTTGGCTTGGGCGCGCGCAGGATGGGTTAAATTGTTTTCCAGGACTCCTTTGACAACTCCGGACGATTTGCGCAGATTAAGGCTTGCATCTTCTCCCGACGAACAGCAGATGATAGATGCCTTTAGAACCCTGAATTATCAAATTGTACCCACTCATTTGTCGGAAACATTGACTGCGCTTCAGAGCAGCAGAATCGATGCATTGTACATAAGCCCCGTTTTTGTTGCGGGAAACCAATTGTTTGGAATTGCAAATAACATGTCCAGCATCAATGTCGCTCCTTTTATGGGCGGCATTTTGATGAACGATGTAACATGGCGCAGGATCCCCGATAGATTCAAGCCTGCCCTTATGGAAGCTTCAAGGCGGCTGGAAAGGGATATCGAAGCGTCGATTGCAAACCTTGAAACGGAAGCGGTCAACACAATGTTAAGGTACGGTCTTAGAATAAACCAATTGACTCCCGCACAGAGCCAAGTATGGTATGATGATACTGCAAGATTTGAAAACAGGCTTGTTGGCGGAGCGAATCCCGTTTTTAACAGGGAATTTTATACCAGAATCAAAAATATCCTGACAGAATACAGAAGCAGGGGAAGATAAACAAGTGGAAGAGAATACACATCATTCCAAACATGTTATTTCGGAGAATCCTGATCACTTTTGGGAAAAACCGACAGGCATAAGAGCTGTTCTTTACGGCATCGAAGATTATTTCTGCATCGCTGTTTTGGTTTTAATGGCTGTTTTTCCCATGTTGGAATTTTTTGCGCAATTTTTCTTTAAAACCGGCATACCTGCGTCTTCCGGGCTTATCGTTCATTTTTTATTGTTTTCCGCGTTGTTAAGCGGAATGATCTGCACAAGAAACGAATCGCATCTTGCAATTTCGCTGGTGCAGTATATTCCCGAAGGTCCTGTACGCGGAAAATTAAAAGTGTTCAGCAATCTTGTTTCCGCTTTTGTTTCAATAATTATCGCGTGGTGTTCGGTTTCGTTCATTAAAATTCAACTTGCGGAAAAAATGATTGGCGTAGTTCCCGCGAGAGTCCTGGCTGTTATCATTCCTTTTGCGTTTGTAATAATTGCCTTTCGTTTTGCAAGAAGGGCAAGATTGACAGGCTGGATGAAAATGATTCCGATTGTCATTGTCCTGCTTGGAACATTGGCGTCTTCTCCCGTTATTGCAAAAATTCTTTGGGGTTTTGACAAACCCGACACCCTGTCTGTCCATATTTGCCAGCTTTACGATTATTGCGTTACGGGGGAACCCTGTTATGAATCCGATTATTGCGGAATCGATAAAATGTCTTACGATTACATACGCATTATTTCATTTTTGAAAATACCCCTAATCGTGTTCTTTGTTATTGCGGCTTTTTGCGGAACTCCCCTGTTTATTGTTTTGGGCGGACTTTCCCTTGTGCTTTTGCAGGTTTTGCATATGGATCCGTATTTGGTCATAGACGGAGCCATGGATACTGTTGCAAATAACATTTACTCGGGGCTTACGAACGAAAAAATAATTGCGATACCTCTTTTTGCCCTGGTGGGTTTTATGCTTTCCGAAAGCAATGCGGGACAGCGCCTGGTAAATACATTTACCGCGTTTTTTAGCTGGCTCCCCGGCGGAATAATAATCGTTACCGTAATTATCTGCGCGTTCTTTACGTCTTTTACGGGAGCCTCGGGCGTTACGATTTTGGCGCTGGGCGGCATATTGTACGCGATACTAAGCGATCATTTAAAGTATCCGCAAAAATTTTCCATAGGGCTTTTAACGTCAGTCGGAAGCATAGGTCTTTTGTTTCCGCCGAGCCTTCCTTTAATTTTGGTCGGAACCGTCTTGATGATTGATGTTCGCCAATTGTTTCTTGGCGGAATAATTCCGGGTTTTATTCTTGTAATAGCAATGATTGTTTTTGGGATAGTCATTTCCATAAAAACAAAAATACCTGTAGAAAAATTCGATCTTAAAAAAGCGATGTTCAGCCTGAAAGATTCAAGTTTGGAAATTCTTTTGCCAATCCTTTTGATTGTCGCATACTTTACGGGAACCCTTAATTTGACGCAGCTTGGAGCTGCCGCAGTCATATACATTTTTATTGTGGAAGTTTTTGTTCACCGCGACATAAAAATTGCCGACATTAAAAAAATATTTGACAAGGCGGTTCCCATAATTGGCGGCGTTCTTTTGATTCTTGCCCTGGCAAACGCTTTTTCTTCGTTTATCGTTTTCACGGAAGCTCCTGCAAACGTGGCAAGATGGATGCATGATACAATTTCGTCAAAGTGGATTTTCCTTTTGATATTGAACGCGGCGCTCCTGTTAATCGGCCTGTTCCTGGACATGTTCTCGGCAATTTTGATTGTTCTTCCTCTTCTTGTTCCGTTAATGGAAGTGTTCGAAATAAATCCCGTACATTTGGGAATTATTTTCCTTGTCAATCTCGAGGTTGGATATATAACGCCGCCTGTCGGGCTTAATCTGTTTTTATCGTCGTACCGTTTCCAAAAGCCGTTTGTCGAGATTTGCAAATACGTCGCGCCGTTTTTGCTTGTGCGCCTTGTAGTTGTGCTTCTTGTAACATATCTGCCGTGGCTAAGCACATGGCTTGTAAGCGTCGTTATGAAATAGGTTAATTATTTAACTTTTAATTTGTTTGGGCAGCCAGTACAGTTTTCCGATTTTCCATTTAAACGCTTTTTCTGCGTTTATTGTGACAAGCTGCCAGTACATGTTTGCAACAGCCGCCGCTCTAAAGGAAAGAGGTTCTCGCAAAGGCGCAAAGGAAGACACGGAGTAACACGGAGTTTTAAACATCAAACTTGTTCCGATTATTGACGGTGATAACATTTTTTTTATTTTTTGTGAACTTGTTTCCAAAAATGAAGACGGAAGAAGAACATCCAATTTTGGACCGTATAAAAACATTTCTTCGTTGAATTCGGTATATGCAATATCTCCAATGTTGAATTTTTCGCTGCCATTTTGGCATCTTAATGCCTTGGCAAGCTGCTTCAGTTCATCGGGTTTTAACGGTTTGGAAAGGGAAGCAAGCGGTGAAACATACGGAAAATTATAGGTTCCTGCCAACTCCTTAAAATGGTTTTTTAATAATAATCTTGTATCCCTGTGCGGAACAAAAACGGCGAAATATTCCCTGTTTTTTTTCCTTTTCATAAATTAAATCCCATGTTACAATCATTATATGGAGAAAAGCCGTGAAATATAAGACCAAAATGCAGGTGGAAAGATTTACAGAAATCCTCTCAAAGTGGGAAGGAGTTGAATGCATCACTTTAAACGAAGCCGCTTTGTCGGATACTTTGGACCCGTATTTTGCGCTTATTCTTGATGTGTTTTGCAGCGGGGCAATTCCCAAAGCGGATGAACGCTGCCGTCTTTACGGCGATGATGTCGCCGCTTTTGAGAGCGCGGGTCAGTCAGAAAAAGACCGCTTTTTAATCGGGGATATACCTGTGCGCCTTGAATTCAAAAAAACCGCAAAAATAAACGAGCTTGTGGACATTGCCTGTTCAAATCAGGAATCGTTATGGCTTATCAAAGACGCGGGCACTTACGGTTTTTACCGTCTTGCAAACTGCGATATTGTTTTTTCGCGTTCCAACTGGATACACGACGTAAGAAAAAAACTTGAGAATACAGGCGGTCAATTCTGGAATGAGATGCGAAATGCCGTACAATCAAAAATGGAACATTTTCTTTCAGACCTTGGCGCTGCCTGTTTTCAGAACGACAAGTTTCATTATTTAATCGCTTCGGCAGGATTTATAAAAACCGCATGCCTCACTCTTTTTTGCATTAACAAACGCTTTGAACCTTCCCATCGCGCTTATTTCAAGCAAGTCAGCGAACTGCCTACGCTTCCCGAATCGTTTGCCGCGGAGTTTCAAACATTTTTAGATACCTCAACAGAAGCCGATTTGGATTCGCGGTTTTATCTGGCAAAGTTGATTGCGCAGAAGATTGTAATGCTTTAAAACGGATGCTTAAAATCGATTAAAACCTATTGACATACAGGTTACCCTAATATATACTAGCCGTATATAAAGGATGGTTCCCTTTGTATAAACAAACCAAAAGGAAGGGTTATTATGAAAGAGAAAGAAAGAGTAAGGGAAATGAATGAAATAATCGAGATGCAAAAAGCGGAAGAAGCCAAACATGAACAGGGTATTAACGAAATTGAGAATACCGTTAAAAGAGAAGAAGAAGAATATAATGCCAAGATAAATAAAATGGAAGACGAACTGTTGGAAGAACAGGACAGGGTGGGTGTTTTTAACAAACCCGGTTCAAACAATTAATTGACGGTTTGATTCGAATATACGCAATTTCACCATTGCGTATATTTTTTTTTGCGGCATGTGTATGATTTTGTATACACTTTATGCAAGTTTAGTGATTTCTCCCCCATAATATATGAATTTGCGTCTAACAGGATTAAAATAACAAAAACAGGCTGTTCTTTCAAAAAATCAGGCTTCTTTACCATTATTTGAAATTTATCCATTTGCCTCTGTCTTTAATTTGTTGTATATTGAAATTCATGAAAATATGATAATAATTTTGGAATTTTTACCGTGTTTAAGTGAACAGCCGAAAGCGGCGGGGGAAGGGAATGCCGGATTTAAATAACACCTTTATGGAAAAGTTCAGGGCTCTTGAACGCAGAAAGAAAATGTCGGATACGCTGAATATGGCGGCAATGGTTTTTCTTTCGAACAGCACAGAAACTTTTTTTGAAATGATGTCGACAGGTGTCGGTTTGATTGCGGACATGGCGGATTTGGACAGGGTTAGCGTTTGGCGCAACAATGTTCAGGGCAATGTTCTTCATACTTCGCAGATTTACCGCTGGGACAGGGAAATGGGCGGCACAACGGAACCTTTGCCCACGCTTACGAATATTACTTACGAAAAAATGGCGGCAAGCTGGGAAAAAATTCTTTTAAACGGCGAGTCGATTAACGGACCTGTAAAGATGCTCCCCGATAACATGGCTTTGCTTGCGCACGGAATCGTTTCTGTTTTTATAACGCCGATTTTCATAAAGGGAATTTTTTGGGGCATGCTGCTTTGCAGCGATAACCATAACGAGCGCTATTTTGACGAAGACTGCGCGGAAATGCTGCGCTCCGCCGCGTTTTTATGCGCAAACGCCGTTGTGCGCGCCGAGACCGAACGCGATATAAGCCAGGCTAATAAATTTTATGAAGCTATAAACAAATCGTCGCCTTATGGTCTTACCATTTTTGACGAAGGCATAAACATAATCGATTGCAACGAAGAAATGCTAAGAATGATGGGCACAACAAAAGAGAATTATATAAAAAACTTTTATGATTTTTCGCCCGAGTATCAGCCTGACGGCCAAAGATCGGAAGACATGGCGCTTGAAGCAATGAAAAAGGTCATGGAAACAGGCGAATTATTAAAAGTTGAATTCAACCATCTAAACTCTAACGGCGAAATTGTGCCGTGCGAAATTACCATGACATGTATCGAGAGTGATAACAAATACACAGGTCTTGCGTTCGCCTATGACTTGCGAAAAATCAAGCAAATGGAAACAGAAATTGACAGGGCGGCACGGATTAATCAGTCGATTCTTGAATCGCTTCCCATTGGTATGGCTTTTTTTGACGGCACCCCAAGGGTTACAGATTGCAATGAAGCGCTTGTAAAAATGTTCAAAGCGCCAAAAGAGCGGATTATAAGCCGTTACTACGAAGATTTTTCGCCCGAGTTTTTGCCTGACGGAACAAGGGCAATTGACGAAGCCTACAAGGCGACAAACCGCGCGATAGACGGCGAACTTATGAAGTTTGAATGGCCTCATCAGACTGCGGACGGCGATAGCGTACCCTGCGAAGTTACGCTTACGCGCGTTAAAGATGAAAATGAATTTATCGGAATCGGGTTTTTGTACGATTTGCGCGATATAAAAAAATTAACGGGCGATCTTGAAGACGCCTTAAAACGCGCAACATTGGCTTCGGAAGCAAAGGGCGTATTTCTTTCCAACATGTCGCATGAAATGCGAACGCCGCTTAATACAATCATGGGCATGGCGTCAATCGGAAAAAACGCGCCTGCAATGGAAAGAAAAGATTATGCACTTGGAAAAATCGAGGAAGCGTCTTCGCATCTTCTTGGCGTTATAAACGATGTTCTTGACATGTCAAAAATCGAAGCGGGAAAATTGGATCTTGTGCTTTCCGATTTTTCGTTCGAAAAAGTGCTTAAAAAAGCGATAAACGCGATAAGTTTCCGCATGGAAGAAAAAAAGCAGGAGTTTTACGTAACGGTTGACGGAAACATTCCGCATCTTTTGGTAAGCGACGACCAGCGTCTAACCCAGGTTATAATCAATTTATTGAGTAACGCGGTAAAATATACGCCGGAAAGCGGAAGCATCCGCCTTAACGCGTATCTTTCCGAAGAAATAGACGGCATCTGCACAATTGTTATAGAAGTAATCGATACGGGCATCGGAATTAATGACGAACTTAGAACAAGAATCTTTGACGCTTTTGAACAGGCGGACGGCGGAACGTCGCGCAAATTCGGCGGCACGGGTCTTGGGCTTGCGATTTCCAAGCGCATTGTGGAAATGATGGGCGGAGAAATAACCGTAACATCAACAGTTGGCAAAGGTTCAAAATTTGATTTCCATTTTAAGGCGGAGCGCAGCAAATCGGAAAGCTCCGCAATGCTGGATCCTTCCGTAAACTGGGAAAACGTAAAAATTCTTGTAGTGGACGATACTAAAGAAATTCTTTCGTATTTTATTGATATTTTAAAAAGATACGGCGTCTCCTGTGATATCGCAGAAGATGGAAGGGAAGCGATCAAACAAATTGAAAAAGCCGGCGGATACGACATTTATTTCGTTGACTGGAAAATGCCCAACATGGACGGCATCGAGCTTACAAAAAAAATCAGGGAATACGACCACGGCAAAAAAAGCGTTGTCATTATGATTTCTTCTACAGATTGGAATGTGATACATGAAAAAGCCGAAAAAGCGGGCGTTGATAAATTTTTAATGAAGCCGCTTTTTGCTTCCGACATAATGGATTGCATGAACGTATGTCTCGGCGTAGGCGGAACAATTACGCCTCGTCAGCAAAAAAATGTAAAGGCAGGAGAGCTAAAGGGCTGCAGGATTTTACTTGCGGAAGACATCGAAATAAACCGCGAAATTCTTCTTGCAAGCATGGAAGAAACAGGCGCACAAATCGACTGCGCCGTAAATGGAGAGGAAGCTCTTCGCGTAATTAAGGAAAACCCGAATAAATACGAAATGGTGTTTATGGACGTTCAAATGCCCGAGATGGACGGCCTTGAAGCTACGCGCAATATACGAAAGCTCGGCAATGAAATACCGATTATCGCAATGACAGCTAACGTATTCAAGGAAGACGTTGACCAATGCCTCGCTGCCGGTATGAACGATCATATAGGAAAGCCTCTTGATATAAGCATTGTCCTTGAAAAGGTTCGCAAATTCAGAAAAATAAAAAAGAATAAATTCGGCTGATAAGCTGCAAGCCTAATTCGCGGTAAACTTAGTTTGCACCGCGCCTTAATCTGTCGTTTATCGCTTCTCCGATTCCGTGATTTGGCGCTTCTTGCGCAAATATTTTTTCCGCGCCGCTTTCGTCAATTTCGTGTAACATTTCAAAAAGATTGGAAGCCGCTTCTGTCAAATTGCCTGTTTTTGAAAGCACTTTAAAAATTAAAGCGTTTTTTTGGTTTTGTTTAATAAACCATTCGTCCTTTGTTTTGTCGTCAAAAAAAAGAAAAGCGCATGACGAACCTTCGTTTGGTATTTGGACAATTTCCTTATCGGTATGAACGGAAAGCGAAGCGTGCGGCGCATAATGGCTCTTTAACATCCCGGGCGATAATAATTCATACTCGCTTTTGTCTGCTCCATGTTCCCTGTCAACTGACACTTGCAAAATTTCTTCAATCGCTTCCCTTGGCGTTCCTCCCGGGCGCAAAATTTTTATGCTCTCCCCCGAAATGTCAAGCACGGTAGATTCAACGCCGATTCGCGCAGCGCCTCCGTCAAGAATCAAATCGACTTTCTCTCCAAGTCCTTGACGCACATGCTCCGCCTTTGTCGGGCTTAACGCGCCGAAAGGATTTGCGCTGGGAGCGGCCACCGCTCCCGTTGAAAGCGCGATTAGTTTTTGGGCTGCTTCATTGTCGGGAAAACGAATGGCGGCAGTCGAAAGCCCCGCAGTCGCCAAATCGGGTATTTTTTCATTTTTGGGCAATATTATGGAGAGGGGGCCGGGCCAAAATTTTTGCGCAAGCAGGAAAAGCTTTTTTCGCGTATCGTCGCTTAACCTTGAAAGATCTGCCACCTTTTCCAAAGTTTCGATTGCGGCAATATGAACAATTAACGGGTCAAAACGCGGACGGCCTTTTACCTCAAAAACCTTCGCAAGCGCCATTGGGTTAAACGCATCGGCGCCGAGCCCGTATACAGTTTCGGTTGGAAACGCAACAAGCCCGCCGCTCTTTATAATTTTTGCGCCTTTTTGGATTGATTCCTGCGAAACAGGCAGAACGTTCATGACTTGATATTAATGGAAAGATGAACTCTCGCCAAGATAGATTTCGAGGTATCATAAAATCCCCCTTGATTTCCACGCTGTATATGGTGTACACTTAAGGCAGTACCGCTACTTATGTGGTCATCTGCATTGTTATGCTTAAAAAAGGGTTTGGGGATGAAAGTACAACGTTTCTTCACTGACTGCGAAAGCGGTCCGTATTTTGATATTGTCTGGGAAAAACGCAAGAGCGAAATCCGAAACAGCAGCGGAAAAGCCATTTTTTCCGAGGAAACTGTCATAGTTCCTGCGTATTGGAGCCAGATCGCCGCCGATATTATCGCTCAAAAGTACTTCCGCAAGGCCGGAGTGCCCAAAGATCGTATATATGAGTGGAAAAAGTGGGCAAAACTGGGCAACAAACCGGAAGATCCGGGCAATATTCTGCCTGAAGACGGCGCAGAACACGATGCAAGGCAGGTTTTTCACCGTTTGGCCTTCACTTGGCTCGAATGGGGCAGGCAAAACGGCTATTTTGACACCACCGAAGACGAAAATGCCTTCTACGACGAGACTTGCTACATGCTCGCGCATCAATATGCCGCGCCAAACAGCCCCCAATGGTTCAACACAGGCCTTTATTCGGTCTACGGAATCGACGGACCTGCGCAAGGTCACTATTATTTCGATGTCGAGAAGGGCAAAATCGTAAAATCCGACAGCGCATACAAGCGCCCGCAGCCTCACGCGTGTTTTATCCTTTCCATCGACGACGACCTTGTAAACGAAGGCGGCATCATGGATTTAATGACCCGTGAGGCGCGTCTTTTTAAATACGGCTCGGGCACGGGCTCAAACTTTTCAAGTATTCGCGGCATGAACGAAAGCCTCTCGGGCGGCGGTTTTTCATCGGGGCTTTTATCGTTTTTAAAGGTGAGCGATCGTTCCGCATCGGCGATAAAATCGGGCGGCACAACCCGCAGAGCCGCAAAAATGGTAACGCTGGATATCGATCATCCCGACGTCGAAAAATATATCGGCTGGAAAGCGGGCGAAGAGCATAAAGTTGCGTCGATGGTGACAGGCTCGCTTGTTTTAAAAAAACATGTCGATGCGATCAAGCGCGCGCTTTCCGGTTTTCGCGGCCCCGAAGACGACAAGTTCAATGCCGAAAAAAATCACGAGCTTGCGCTTGTGCTTAGAGCCGCGTTAGGTGATAAAATTCCGCCGTCGTATCTTTATCAGCAGCTTCGCCGTTTGGAGCAGGGCGACGAAGAGGTTGATGTGTCGCAGTATTCGACGGCATGGGACGATGAAGCGTACAATACCGTATCGGGGCAGAGTTCAAACAACAGCCTTAGATTGAGCGACGATTTTATGCGCGCCGTATTGAATGACGGCGAATGGGAATTGAAAAACCGCACCGAAGGAAGCCCTGTAAAGACGGTGAAGGCGCGAAAACTCTGGAACGATATCGCAAAAACAAGCTGGCAATGCGCAGACCCCGGTCTTCAATATCACACAACGATTAACGATTGGCATACATGCCCGAAAGGCGGCGAAATTCGCGCTTCCAATCCGTGTTCCGAATACATGTTCCTTGACGATACTGCGTGCAATCTGGCATCGATAAATCTTGCCGCGTTATACGACAGGCAAAATAAAACTTTTAATGTGAAAGGATACATTCACGCAGTTGATATATGGACGACGATTTTGGAAATCTCCGTTGTAATGGCGCAGTTTCCGGCTCCCCGCATCGCGGAACTTTCGTATCAATACAGAACGCTCGGTTTGGGTTACGCAAACCTTGGAACCCTTCTTATGATCATGGGTTTGGCTTACGATTCGGAGCAGGGCAGGGCAGTCGCAGGCGCGTTGTCTGCAATTCTTTCGGGCGAAGCGTATGCGCAGTCTGCGCGAATGGCATCCGAACACGGCGCTTTCGAGCGTTACGGTGAAAACGCGGACAACATGCTTCGCGTTATTCGAAATCACAGGCGCGCCGCAAATAACGCGACCGAAAGCGAATACGAAAATCTTCACACCGGTCCAAGGGGAATTGATCCTGCAGTATGCCCTGCGTATCTTTTGGAAGCTGCAAAAACAGCGTGGGATAAAGCTTTGGATTTGGGAAAAATTCACGGCTATCGCAACGCGCAGGTTACGGCAATTGCTCCCACGGGAACAATCGGTCTTTTGATGGACTGCGACACAACAGGAATCGAACCGGATTTTGCCCTTGTCAAATTCAAAAAACTTGCAGGAGGCGGCTATTTTAAAATTATCAATCAGTCTGTTCCGCCAGCCCTTGACAATCTTGGCTATTCACATCAGGAAACGGAAGAAATTGTCGCGTACGCAACAGGAAGAAAAACTTTAAGCGGCGCTCCTGCGATTAGCCACGAGACTCTTAAAGCAAAAGATTTTTCTCCCGAAGTTATCGCAATAATAGAAGAAAATTTAAAAACCGCGCTTAATCTTGAGGGCGTGTTCAATCCGTATATTCTAGGAAAACATTTTACGGAAGAAGTTTTAAAAGTTCCCGAATCGACATGGTCGCTTCAGGGTTTCAGCATATTGAAACATTTGGGTTTCAGCTCTCAGGACATTGACGATGCGGAACTTTTTGCCTGCGGAACAATGGGTTTGGAAGGCGCGCCGGGTTTAAAAAAAGAGCATTATCAGGTTTTTGATACGGCGGCTCCTTCGGGCAAAAAAGGAAAACGCTCGATTTCCTGGAAAGCGCACATCGATATGATGGCTGCGGTTCAGCCGTTTATTTCAGGGGCTATTTCCAAAACGATAAACATGCCAAACAGCGCAAACTACGACGACGTTAAGGGTGCGTACATGGTTTCGTGGAAAGCGGGATTAAAAGCTGTCGCGCTTTACCGCGACGGATCAAAACTTTCGCAGCCATTAAACACATTCGCGCCCGGAACAGATCCGTTAGCTGACACCATTTTAAAAGTTGAAAAGGGGCTTGACCTTCCTTCCGCGCCCGATAAAAGAAAATCGGCAAACGTGCGCGGTCTTCGTAAGCCCCTGCCCAACCGCAGAATGGGTTATACGCAAAAAGCAAAAATCGGCGGTCACTCGATATTTATAAGGACTGGCGAATACGAAGACGGCAGTCTTGGCGAAATATTTCTTGACATGCACAAGGAAGGCGCGGCATTCAGAAGTCTTTTAAACAGTTTTGCGATTACTGTTTCGCTTGGGTTGCAGTACGGCGTTCCGCTTGAAGAATACGTTGACGCGTTTACATTCAGCCGCTTTGAACCGAACGGATTGGTTCAAGGTCACGATTATGTAAAGATGGCGACAAGCGTAATCGATTATGTTTTCCGCGATCTTGCGATAAGTTATCTGAAACGTTCGGAACTGGGCCAGGTAAAACCCGACGATTTGATTGCGACTGCGACAAAGAGCGATGCCGGAATGTCGGATCCAAAACCGCGCACGGAAAAAAACAGCCCTGCAGGTTTCAGGCCGTCAAGTGTTACGGTTCCCGCATCGAACAAAGTTGTAAAACAGCCGCAGATAATTAATCCGCAAAATGTTTCCAATTCGCCAAAGGCGCAAATTTCTTCCCATTCTTCGTTATCGCCGCAGGTAATGACAGCGCCGGTTGCCGTAATGGAACAGTCAAAGTTTGAAGGATCGTATCCGCAGGAAAGCGAAGTGATAAAAATCGTGCAGGCGCGCATCAAAGGTTACGAAGGCGACCCGTGTTCGTCGTGCGGCTCTTTTACGCTTGTAAGAAACGGCACTTGCATGAAATGCGACACTTGCGGCGGCACAACGGGTTGCTCGTAACAGAGAAATGAAATTGTGAACGAAAATGACGGCAATTTGTTTTACGCGGCATTTATTCCGGGGCTGCAAAATGTAATCGCCGATGCAATAAATGAGCGTTTGCGAAATAATGAAGTAAAGATTCACAAACTCCTTGACGGCGCGGTTCTTTTTGAAACAGATGCAACCTACGACAAATTGAATTTCTTTTGTTTTAATAATATCTTTGCGGTAATAAGTGTATTGGAAGATTCTCACACAGGGACACGGAGGCACGGAGGAAATATTTTAAATGAGCATATTATTAAAGTTACAGAAGGTATTAATAATACGAATGTAATTAAAAACAACAGCAAAAAATTCAATACGTTCAGAATAGTTGCTTCCGATGAAAATGTGCCTGCGTCCATAAGCGAAAAACTGCGCACAGAAGCGGAAAATTTTATTGCAAAGTTATCAGGTCTTAAAGTGAACCGCAGTCTGCCCGACACCGAGTTTTGGTTCCTTTACAGAAATGAGGATAACAACAATCAGAATTTTTCGATATTTATGAAACGCCTTACGATTCGCCCGTCGTGGGAAAAAACTTTGCACAAGGGAGAGCTTGTGCCTCCGCTTGCATGGGTTTTGTGCCGTCTTGCAAATATAAAACACAGCGATACAGTTCTTGACCCTTTTTGCGGCTACGGCTCAATCCCCGAGGCCGCGTTCAAATATTTTCACATAACAAATTTTATCGCCTGCGACAATGACAGCGAAGCCGCAAAATATTCAACCGCAAGATTCAAAAAGCAAAAGAGCGCAAGCGGCATGGATTGCAAGGATAAGTTTAAATTTTACAAAACCGATTTTTGCGAACTGCCTGCGCTCCTTAAAGGAATAACAATCGATGCGATTGTAACAGATCCGCCGTGGGGTCATTTTAAGGAATACGACGAAGACTTATTTTTACCAAAAATGTTTGAAACATTTGACAAATTGCTGAAAGAAGGCGGAAGGGCAGTAGTACTGTATAAAAATGATGAAAATTTTAAAAATGCGATTTCTGCGTCATTTGAATTTCATGAACAAATACCGATACTGCTCTCCGGTAAAAAAGCAATTATTTTTGTATTTAGAAAAAATCCTCCGTGTCTCCGTGCCTCCGTGTGAACTCTTCTGTAATAATACCTTGTTAGAATTAGTATTTCATAGTACAATATTCAAAAGGAGATAATGATGAAATTAATATTTTTAGGGCCTCCGGGAGCCGGGAAAGGCACTTTGGCAGTACGCGCAGTAGAGCTTCTTAAAGTGCAGCAAATCAGCACAGGCGGTATTTTCCGCGCCGCGATAGCGGATAAAACTGAATTAGGGTTAAAAGTAAAAGCTATAATCGATGCCGGAAAACTTGTAGACGACGAAACTACAATCGCGCTTGTAAAGGAACGACTTGCAAAAGACGATGTAAAAGACGGTTACATTTTGGACGGTTTCCCAAGAACAATTCCGCAGGCGGAAGCCCTTGATACGTTTTCCAAAGTGGAAAAAGTCATTAATTTTGACATACCGGATTCAGGCGTTCTTGAGCGCCTCGGCGGACGTCAGGTTTGCAAAAAATGCGGCTATAATTTTCATGCCAAATTTACGCCAACGTCAAAACCGGGCATTTGCGACCACTGCGGCGGCGAAGTGTATGTGCGTGACGATGACAAACCCGAAGCCGTGCAAAAACGCCTTGAAGTATACCGCGCGCAAACAGCTCCCCTAATCGATTTTTACCGGGGCAAGGGTTTGTTAGTTGACATTGACGCAAGACCCATGATAGACGAAATTGTTGTAAGCTTTAAGAAAGTGATGGGATTGTAAAGAGAATATTTGCCGCGAATCTTTTCGGGTTCGCGGTTAATTTTTCTTTATTGTTTTTATTCCGCTTTTCATTACAAGTTTTCTTAATACGCTGTTGTACATAAACGGCATCTTTAGTATTTTTAATGTTAATTTTATTCTTATCATAAAAGTTCCTGCAAAATATTTGCTTTCTGTTTTTTCCAAGTCTTTGTTTATGGCTTTTGCAAGAATTTTTGCGCTTTCCATTGAATAGCTCAAACCTTCAAGAGAGCTTGGGCTTATCATTCCTGCGGCTTCTCCGGTTAAATACGCTCCGTTCTTTCCTGTGCATAAATTCATAAACCCTTTGTTAAAAAATACAAAGCAGCCTTCTCTTTTTACGGGTTGCATAAAATCAATTCCGCCCATTTTTAATTTTTCTTTTAAAAGTTCAAATCTCGCATTGCAGTTTTTTACCGGAAACGCGCCTCCTATAACCAGATAATTGTCTTTGGATATTGTCCAGCAGTAGGAATCTGTTATCTTTTTATTAAAAATGCAGGAATAAAAAGGCGAATTGTTTTTATCTTCGTACCATTCCTGAATGGCAATATACTTTTTTATTTTTTTATTGCCGTAAAATGTTTTTCTTACAATGGAAGATGCGCCGTCTGCGCCGATTACTATTTTTGACTGTATTGTTTTTTTGATGCCGTTTTTTCCGATTTCCAAATGAAAAACATTTTCTTTTTTTTCTATTTTTGTGCAAAGACTGTATGTGCATATTTCTACATTTGAAGGTATCAAAGAAATTAAAAAATTGTCGAATCTTGCCCTGTTCATGTTAATGTAAAATCTTTGATAATATTTTTCCATATTATTGTCCATATCGATTGTTTTTACCGAAAATATTTGAGGATCGGACAATATGTCATTGGGAAGGCAAATGTCAAAACCTGCAAGAATTTTTTGCGCATCGGGTGATAACAATCCGCCGCAGCACTTGCCTGTGTTTTTGTTTTTTCTGTCTATTGCAATTACCTTGTATCGGGAATCAAGCAGCCTTGCCAAAGTTGCGCCTGCAGGTCCAAGACCTATAATTGCAATGTCATACATCAAAGCTTTTTAGCTCTTCTTTAATTTTTTCTGCAAGTAAAGCTGCAGCTTTGTCCAATTCCATCATAAAATTGTCTTTTTCGCTTCGCTTTTTCACTTCGACCTGAGCGGGAGATGCGGCAAGGCCTTTGTCGCCTATAACTATGCGGTAAGGAATGCCGGTTAAATCCGCATCGTTGAATTTTACGCCGGGGCGTTCATTGCGATCGTCGAGTAACACTTCGATGCCTTGTGCCTGCAAATCGGCGTACAGTTTGCAGGCGGCGTCTTTTGCCGCGCCGTCGAATTTTATTGGGACAATGACTGCATGGAAAGGCGCAACTGTGACAGGCCAGATGATGCCGCCTTCATCGTGGTGTTCTTCGATTACCGATGCAAGAGTGCGATCTACGCCTATGCCGTAGCAGCCCATTGTCGGCATTTGGCTTTTACCGTTTTCGTCGAGGAAGCTTACGTTCATTGAGCTTGTGTATTTAAAACCAAGCTTGAAAATGTGTCCAAGCTCATTACCCATTTTTTCATACAAATCGCCGCCGCAGATTGAACATTTGTCGCCCGCTTTTACCGTACGCAAATCTTCGGTTAACCACGCTTCAAAATCGCGTCCGTATGCAACATGCTTGTAATGTTTGTCTTTTTCCAGAGCGCCCGTAAACGCGTCATTCATTGCCGTAACCGACAAGTCTGAAACAATTGGAAGGGACGTTAATCCTGCAGGGCCTGCAAATCCTACAGGCGCGTTTGTAAATCGCGTAACATCGGCATCCGATGCAAGGGACACTTCGCTTGCCTTTAATACGGCGGCAAGTTTTATTTCGTTTACATCCAAGTCGCCGCGAATTATAACCGCAAAGAAACTTTCAGCGTATACTAAAGGAGCGCCGGGTGACGGTTTTTTTCGTTCCAGTTTGGCGCAGCCGGGAGCGGAAGAAAGGTCAAGCTCGACATTAAGCGCGCGGTAAATTAGGGTTTTAATGAATTTTTGCGGTTCTGTTTTTAGGAATGCGCAAAGTTCTTCGATTGTTTTTGCGTTAGGCGTATCGATTTTTTCGTATGCCGGTACGGAAGAAGCCGCCGCTTTTGCGCCTTCCGGATTCTGCGCCGTAAAGTCGGGTTTGCATGACGCTTTCTCGACATTGGCGGCATAATCGCATGACTTGCAGAGAATCAGCGTATTGTCGCCGACATCGCTTTCTACCATGAATTCTTCGGAGCCGCTTCCGCCCATCGCGCCCGAATCGGCTTTTACCGGGATTACGGAAAGTCCGCACCGTTTGAAAATTTTTCGGTATGCGCGGCCGAATGCCTGATAGGTGTCATCGAGACTTTTGTCGTCGGCGTGCCATGAATAAGCGTCCTTCATTGTAAATTCGCGTCCGCGCATTACGCCGTAACGCGGGCGAACTTCGTCCCTGAACTTTGTGTTTATTTGGTAAAGCGCAAGCGGAAGCTGGCGGTAACTTGAAAGTTCGTCGCGCACTATCGACGTGAAAACTTCTTCGGCGGTGGGGGAGACGACAAATTCATTATCCAGCCTGTTTTTTACGCGCAGCATCGATTCGCCGATGGAGTCCCATCTGCCCGATTCTTTCCAGAGTTCTGCGGGAACGACCACCGACGGTTTCAATTCAAGCGCGCCGATTGCGGTCATTTCTTCGCGGATGATATTTTCTATTTTGCGAAAAGAGCGAAGACCAAGCGGCAGGTATGCAAAAAGCCCGTTTGCCAGTTTGCGAAGAAGTCCTGCGCGAAACATCAGCCTGTGGCTTGCGATAACGGCATCCTGGGGAACTTCCCTTAGCGTGGGTAAAAATGCTTGCGAATATTTCATAACATCAGTTTATCATATTGTTTCTTGGGAATTCAAGGAACAAATGAGCCTTTTTAACCCATGTTGTTTTTCATGTCTTCCTTGAACAATCGCATTTGCTTCGCGATTCTTATTTGTCTTGCGACCTTATCGCTTAATTCTTTGGGCTTAAAAGGTTTTACGATAAAATCGGATGCGCCTATGGACATGGCTTTACTTACATGATCCATTGTTCCTTCGGTTGTAATAATGATAATCGGAGTGTCCTCATAATCGGGCATTGCCCGTATCATCTGAATCAAATCAAAACCGTTTAATACGGGCATTAAATAATCAAGAAGGATTAAATCCGGTTTTTTAGCGTGTAAAAAATCCAGCACATCCTGGGATTTGGAAAGTATATACACTTTAAACCGGTCTTGCAGAGCGTATTGCATTGCGCGTAACATACTGTTTACGTCGTCAACAATCAGAACGACAGGCTTGCTTGCGCCTGTTTCGCCTTGTGAAGTTTCTTTTTGCTCCGGAGGATTTAGGTTGTTTTCGATAATTTCCGTTAATTTGTTGGCGGTATAGGGTTTGATGATATAATCAATCGCGCCAAGGCTTAAACCTTTAACCACGCTGTCCCTGTCGCTTTTCCCTGTCAAAAAAACAACCGGAATGTCCGCATAACGCTCATCGGCTTTTAGGCATTTAATGGCTTCATACCCGTCAACATCGGGCATGTTTACATCCATGAGAATTAAATCGGGAAAGATATTTTCTAGCAATTCAAACATTTTCCCCGCGGATTCAGCGGTAAAAACATCATAGGTATCCTGCAACCTGTTTTTTACAGTTATAAGACTGTACTGTATGTCGTCAACATACATAATTTTTTTTCTCATCCCTTTTAAAATTTCTTCTTCCATTTTAGTTAGTTCTTTCATTCAAATAACTCTCCAGTTTTCCGATTATTTCCTTAAAATTCGTTCTGTCTATATTTTGCCGCAGCCAGTTTGCAAGACCGTCATCCGCGGTATATTTATAATTTTCTATTTCCGCCATTGCCTTGTCCGCTTCTTCGATATCGTAATCCCTGCATGCCTCAAGAAAAGCCTTAAGCGTTTTTGCGTCAGGAGTTTCTTTTTGCGGCTTTGGATTTTCCGCTTCAATTTCATCTAACAGTTTTTCCAAATCGCGGATTATTTTCCAAGTATCTTCAAGGAATATTTTGTGATGTTTGCTTATATATTCTATATCGCCTGTCTTTGCCGCTTCTTCAAGCGCTTTTGCATTTTTGCCGGTTTCCTCCGATCCGACATCAAAACTTGTTCCCTTTATTCCATGAACCTTTATTTCATAACTTTTTATTGTTTGTGTGTCAGGTTCGTTTTTAATTTCTTCCAGCAGTTCACTTACGCTTGACAAGTACGAATGAAGAATCCTTAGGTATTGTTTTTCATCGCCTTCGTACCTTTCCAATCCCTTCGCAATATCAAGCCCCTCAATTTTTTTATTGGAAAGCACGGAATTTTTTTCTTTTGCCACGCTTTTATTTTGCTTTTTTGCCGCTTCTATCACTTCTTCCGATTGTTTGTCACGCACATATTTGTTAAGAATCGTATTCATCTGCCGTATGTCTATCGGTTTGGAAATAAAATCGTCAAAACCGCTGTTTAAAAACATATCCGCCTGCCCGGAAACGGCATTTGCGGTAAGAGCGATAATCGGAGCGTCGTAACCAAGGTCCCGTATGTGTTTTGCCGCTTCCATTCCGTTCATTTCGGGCATCATGTGATCCATAAAAATTATGTCGTAGATTTTTCCATTCTTTACCTTATTGATGGCTTCCTGCCCGCTCATGGCAGAGTCAATTTGCAGCCTGTATAATTTTAATAGACCGATGGCGACATAAATGTTTGTTTCAACATCGTCAACAACCAGAATGCTTCCGTAAGGCATCGGGTCGCGCACAATTTTGTTTCTTACTCTTCTTGACATGAAATTAATGCGGAACTGCCTAAGGCTTTCCGCCACTTCGCTTCCAATAACTTCATCCTTGTTTTCGACTTCCTGCGGCAGTTTGACAATAAAACGAGTGCCTTTATCAATTTCGCTTTCCACGCTGATGCTTCCGTCCATCAAGTCTACAAGACGTTTTGTGATAGTAAGGCCAAGTCCTGTGCCCTCGATCGAAAAATTTTTCTTAACGTTAAAGCGCGTATATTCAATAAACAAATTTTCAAGCTGCTCTTTTGACATTCCGCTGCCTGTATCACTGACGCTTAAAATTAATGTTGTGCCTTCCTTGTCATGTCCAATCCATTTAACCTGATTGCTTAAAAAATGATCCGGCAAATACGAAATCAGCGGAATCGGCTCTGTTGATACAGATAACGTAACTTTTCCTTCGTCGGTATACTTAAACGCATTGGACAAAAGATTGTTTAAAATTTGCTTGATGCGAAGCGAATCGCCGACAAGATTCGCCTGAATGTTTTCATCCACTTTCAGCTCAAATTGAATCGGTTTTGATTCGACGCGCATCATGTTCAATTGAACAGAATCGTTAATCATGCTTGCGACTTTATACGATGAGGGCATTATGTCAAGCTTGCCCGCTTCAATTTTGGAAAAATCGAGTATGTCGTTAATTATACCCAACAGTAAATCGCATGAGCTGTAAATTTTATCAAGCCCTTCTTCGATATCCGCAGGCAATTGCTCGTTGGAGATCAACAACTCTGTAACGCCCAAGATTGCGTTCATAGGCGTGCGTATCTCGTGGCTCATGTTCGCAAGGAAGCTTGACTTTGCCGAATTCGCAAGCTTTGCAGCTTCGTGCGCCTTGTATCTCTCGGAACCGGAAACTGCAAGCGCCATTAAATCCGCAAGAGAAGAGGCAAAGTTCTGCTCTTCAATTGTCCATTCGCGTTCCTCGGGATAATCATTGCTAATCCATTGTTCGACGCAGACAGTTCCCGCAAGCTTGCCGTCTACGCGAATTGGCGCATCAAGAGCCGCGCATAAATAATCATATCCGTTAAAAGAATCCGTGATCAGTTTGCTTTCTTCGATGTTATTCATAATTATAAGCCGTTCCGATTTTAAAAGCCTTAAATATTCTTTGCGGTTTGTAAGATCGAAGGTTTCTGATGAATCTTTTTCATTGGTAAAAAGGTCGCAGCTTGAAATGCAATTTAATTGATTTTCATTGTCCAAATAGCTCCATATACTGACACGATGAGCGCCAAGCGCGGAGCATCCTTCTTGCGCGACAATATCCGCAGCGTCCTTTAAAACCCCCGCGGAAATGGTCGGCGATTTTGTAATTTTTGCAAGCGCCTTATTGAGTTTTTTGGAATATTCATACGAGAACGACGTTTCCTGTTCAATTTTTTTAAGTTTTGAAATGTTATGCGAAATGCCGATAAGCCCGATTACCGCGCCGTTCAGCATAAGAGGCACTTTTGTTGTTTCGTAAAGAGGGCTTGTTCCATCGGCGCAGGGAATATTTTCTTCTACTGTGGTTATTTGATTCTCGTACATTGCGATTGCGTCATGTTCCTTATGCTGATTTGCGATATCGGCAGAAATGTTTAGAACATCGGAGTCGGTTTTTTCGATCATGTCTTCCATGCGCTTGTCGAAATTTTTAAGGAAAGCCTTGTTGCAGCTCTTGTATTTTAAATCCAAATCCTTCGTAAAAATTAGATCGGGAATCGAATCGAACAAAGTGGTAAGGGTGGCGGTTTGAAGCGCAAGTTCGTCGGTGCGTTTTTGGACAAGTATTTCAAGATTTCTTCCTATCATGCGGCTTCTGACAGAAAAAACAATAGTCAGCGTCAGTAAAAGCAAAAAAAGCAATGACAAACCCATAAACAAAGGGCGCTGCGCTTCGGCTACCTTGCTGCGGTAATCGTAGGTTCTTCTTATCCATTGATCCGAAATGCTCTTGGTGTCTATGTTGACAAGCGCCTTGTCCATAATGGAGCAAAGAATCAACTCGTTTTTATTAAGACCAAATTGAATGTCCATCGCATAATCGAACACGATATTTGTTTTGTAATCGGGCAGCTCCAAATAATGCGTCAGATACAAAAGCCTTCTTTGGTTTGCCATAACCATGTCAATCTCGCCGCGCATAAGCGCGTCAAACGCTTCTTCCACGCTTTCGTACTCGACAGTCCTTGTGTGTTCGGGAAACCATTTGTTAAAAACCTCAGCGTATGCGGTGTTTCTTGCCAATCCAACCTTGACGTATAACACTTCGTTGAGTTTTATATCGGGAAAATCGATATGGGAAATCAGCGCCTGAAAATCTGTTATATGCGCCGACCTTGGCCATATAAAATGCTGTGCGCGATCATTCGACTGTGTTAATTCATTAACTATAATTACATCTCCATTTTTTAGCATTTCAAAAATTTCAGGCCATTGGGTATGTTCGTCATTCACGCGTTTAAAATTCAAACCGGTTAAACGCGATATTTCGTTGAGTATGTCCAAAGAAACGCCGCTCCAATTTTTTTCGCGCGCATCGTAAAAAGAGCCCGGATAATTGCCTGGGTCTACGCCAATCGGCACTATCGGGTTATTGCGGATATATTCGCGTTCCTCTTCTGTTAGCTGTATTTGCACTTTATGCTTCATGTATTCTGTGTGCGATTGATTGTAAAGCGTTGTCAGATAATGCAGGCTGCCTTCGGTTTGAAGAATTTTTTCCACCACAGTGATTATCGGTTTAAGCGCGTCATTTTGTGTCGACAGGGAAACAGGGCGGTAAATTAACGGGTAAAAATAAAACGCGCTCACATCGCTGTACTCGATAAAATTTATTTCTGCGGTGCCGGTGTAATAAAAAGCGTCGATTCTACCGCTGGTTAGCGCATCATAAACAAGGCTTGCATTATCAAGTATAACAGCCTCAAATGTGCCGGGCTCAAGCTCTGAAGAAACTGTCAGTATCGTGGCAGTACCCTGAATGAAGCCGCAGCGGATGGGGCGATCTTTCATTATTTCATCGAGAGGTTTGGCGTTTGAAAGGCGAAAATATTTTAAGGGACGCATGGCAATAGCGCTTGTCATATGATAAATTTTTTGCCGTTCTTCTCTCGCCGTTAGTTCTCCCGTAAAGGAGATTTCCCCCGATTCCAAACCTGCAAGCAAATCATTCCATTCATACAGCGCAGGCTGGAAAGGGATATCAAAAATTTTTGTCAGCCATTCGCAAAACAGGGTGGTAAATCCACTGATATCGCCGTTAATATCTTTAAACGCTTCTGTGCTAAGCGGCATCCCGTAAATAAGCGTATCGTTTGTTTCGCGAATTCTTGCAATAGCGTCTTTTTCTTCCTGTGTCACGCCGGGAATGTTAATATAGGTGGAAAATACATAACGGCCGGAAATCAGACCTGATTCCGGGGCAGAACATCCAAAAAAAAGCACAGTCAAAAGTATTACAGGAGAAACCCGGCATATAGGACCGATGAACCCTTTTTCCATCGCAAAAACCACCCCGAACCATGCATTATCTAACCGCGAAAACCACCCTATAGTTTTATTATCATGTTTTTTCGGAATTTAATCAAGAAAATTGTAGATTGTCGGGCAACCCGGAGTTGGGGTTCCAGTCGTTGACCTCCTGTCAACTCCCTTCACCCCCGTCTACGCGCTCCCGGCGCTTCCATGCGCCGATTTTTTCGTCAAGGCTTGCGCCTTTGCATTATTGACAGGAGCGCTCCGTTTCAACTCCGTATTTTTTTATAAATGTAAAATTATCGGGCAACCCGGAGTT
>Ga0209755_10000690_pt1 | contig 59062 bp, 53 predicted proteins | sample TergutCo191P1_FD_187301 | JGI IMG/M metagenome (GOLD analysis project Ga0209755, IMG submission 187301) | Cornitermes sp. P1 segment gut microbial communities from Petit-Saut dam, French Guiana - Co191P1 (SPAdes) (version 2) | ecosystem: Host-associated > Arthropoda: Insects > Digestive system...
ACATCCCCAAAAATGAGCGATATTACTGCCGTGGTGATTTGAAAGGAATAGTCTACGACAAACGAGCCATGGCGGTAGCTTCTAGGGCTTTAGGGCATGACAGGATTAGTGTTATTGCTGGGCATTACCTTCATAGTGTAGGTAAGGTGTAAGTTGGGTAGGGATTGGGCATGGACTCAATTTCACTCACGGGTCGCACGACCCTCGAATTCGATAATTCTTTTTATGAGGTGATAACATGAAAAACCTAGGCAGAAATGTAGTAGTTGTTACAAGGTCAGCAAAACTTGACAATTATGGTGATTTAATGAGTGTGGCTGATTTATCAGCTTTTCTTGGTGTGTCAAAACAGACCATATATAACGAGATTAAGCAGGGCAAGTTTGGAGCTCCAATAAAATTTGGTCGGTCGTATCGTATCCCGAAAGTTTATGTAGCGCAACGATATCTGGTTGGCTATGAGGGGTGTTGCTAGAGGTCGTATGTATTCGTCTGCAGCTAGTGATGTTTGCGAAAGTCATTAAAACGACTAATAAAAATCGTTGAAATTTGTTGAAATCGGCTCATCCATGTGCTATAATGGATATATAGGTTATAGTGACATGGATGAGCCTTTTTTATAAGAGAGGAGAATCATCTATGAATACTACTGTAAAATTGCACGTCAAAAAAGATAGACCGAACTATTTTGCCATTATCCGTTATAGGGATGAAACGGGCAAAGAACGGCAGAAGTGGGAAACAAGCGATATTTCTGTTAAAGGTAACAACAAACGCAAAGCAGAAGCGTGGAAAGATGAGATACTAACAAAGTTCTTACGTGAGCGAACGGGATTGGGTATCGACATCGGCAACAACGAATATTTCGTTGACTTCATCAAAAACTGGCTTGAAACTATGAAGATTACGAAGAAAATTCAAATCACCACGCATGGGTCGTATACCATGACACTCAATCAACATATTTTGCCTTACTTTGAGCCTTTGAGGTTGAAAATCAACGAAATCGAACCTAAGCATGTTCAAGCTTATGTCAACTACAAAATGCAAACCTTGTCACCAAATACTATCAAGAAGAATATTGCTAATATTTCCGCTTGTTTGAAAAGTGCTGTTCGCCAAAATATCATTCCCTACAATCCTGCTGATAGGATTGAAGAAATCCGTAAAGCGAAGTTTACGGGAGCGAAGTTTATGAGCGAGGGCGAAATTGAGCGATTACTGGCGCACTTTAAGGGTGACCCGCTAGAAACAGCTGTTTTACTATCGTTATTCTACGGCTTGAGAAGGTCAGAGATTCTGGGCATCAAATGGGGCGCAGTGGACTTTGACAAAAACACAATCATCATTCAACACACGGTTGTCAAAGTTGATAATACTGTTTATCGCAAGGACTTAACGAAAAACAATGCAAGCAACGACACTCTACCACTGCCCGCAATCATCAAATCTCATCTGCTTGACTTAAAAATTGAGCAGGAGAAACTTCGCAGATTGCAACCTAACGATTACTGCGATACAGGATATGTTTGCGCTATGCCTGATGGAAGCCCTATGAAACCTGACTACATTAGACAGCGGTTCAGAAAGGTATTAAAACGAAATGGGCTCCCGCTAATACGCTTCCACGATATACGCCGCTCAACCGCCACTTTCCTAAAGTTCCTTGGTTTTGATATTCGGGATATACAATCGTGGCTACGCCATGTTGATATTAAATCCACTATGATTTATACGCATATGGATATGACTGGCAAGGAGAATATTGCTGGGAAGCTGGAAGCTAAGTTGGCTGAAATGGCAATCTAGGCATTAAACGCAATCGTTATTAAAGCCAAAATCATAATTGCCCGATTTCCGTGGACAAATCCGTGGACATTTCCAAAATAAGCAATAATAAACCATAAAATGTAAAAAATCGGGCTTCTCGATTGCTCGAAAAGCCCGATTTTATCGCATTTAGTTACTATCTGGGTGAATGGATTTGAACCATCGACCTCCAGAACCCCATTCTGGCGCGCTACCAAGCTACGCTACACCCAGGTGTTTTGGTACAAACGGTATTATATCGTATTTGGGGTGGGTTGTCAAGGGTTTTTTGCAACAAAAGGCTTGCAATGTTAATTGGTTTATGGTAGACTATTTAAAGCGGCAGTTTTGAAAGGGGCATTATGTATGTTTAACGAAATTTGGATAGCGGTGTGGCTAACCAAATAGGGCGTAACGGAGTATGTATGGCATGTTGTTATTTTGTTGCGCCAAAAATAACAACTTGACGTGGATAAAAAATATTATGGACACGACTTAGGTTGTGTCCTTTTTGATTGCGAAAATGGAGGTATATATTATGGCTAAATTTATTTTGAGTAATTTAACTTTTGCTTATAGTGAATATTACGCGCCGTTATTTGATGGTGTTAATCTTGAAATTGACACATCTTGGAAATTGGGGCTTATTGGCAGGAATGCGCGGGGGAAAACGACGCTTTTGAAGCTGTTGCATGGGATGCTTATGCCTGTAGGCGGGCGGGTGATTTCTGGCATTAAAACGGAGCTTTTTCCTTATGACCTTAACTACACATATGAGAATGTGGCGGATTTTATAAAAGAGAATGTGGGCGGCTTCAAAAGTATTGAAGACGATATGATGCGGGCTGAGACACAGGGGCAGACTGACGACCCGCTGTATGCCGAAATGCTGGTTAAGTACCATGAGGATGGAGGAGGGGTGATTGAAGCACGCACACAAAAAGAATTTTTTCGCATGGGGCTGAGTAATGAGCTTTTAAGCAGAGATTGGAAAACACTTTCGGGCGGCGAAAAAACAAAGATTATGATTATAATTTTGTTTTTGAAAAACCCCGATTTTGCGCTTTTGGACGAGCCTACAAATCATCTTGATGTGAAGGGGCGAAATGACTTGGCTGACTATCTGCTAAAGAAAAAGGGCTATATTATCGTTTCACATGATACGGAGTTTTTGGATAAGACGGTGAAATATGTGCTGTCCATTAACAAGTCAAACATCTACATCGAAAAGGGCAATTTTACCAGCTGGAAGGCGAACAAGGACAACTATGAGGAGTATGAAAAGCGTCAAAAGAAAAACCTTGAAAACAAGGTGGTGCAGCTAGAGAAGGCGGCTGCAAATAGCAGGAGCTGGTCGGGTGCTTCAAACCTCAAAAAGTACCCTTTTAGAACCATGTCAAGGAATAGGTCGCTGCGGCTAATGAAAAGTGCTGTCAGGGCCGAGAGAAATATCACAAAAAGTATTGACAAAATAAGCGTCATGCTTGGCAATTATGAGGAGGCAAAGACCCTGAATTTTTCTCAAACAGCATACCTGGATGATGTGATGATTGCTGCTGAAGATATAGGCTTTGCTTACTCAGGCAAGAGTTTATTTAGCGGGCTTTCATTTGAGATTAGGGCTGGGGACAGGGTGCAGATAAGCGGCAGCAATGGCGCAGGCAAAAGCACGCTCTTAAGCATTTTGACAGGGCATATAAAGCCGCAGTTTGGCGAAATACACATTAGTGATGCCTTGGAAATTAGCTACAGCCAGCAAATACCAATATTCCATGAGGATTATTATGCTATTTTGCAGGCAGACGAGGACGCCGCCGAAAGATTTAAGCAACTGCTTATGGTTTTTGATTTGGAGGTGGATTATGGTCAAAGGCCCTGGCATCTTATGAGTGACGGCGAGAGGAAAAAGGCAGACATTGCCAGGGCACTTGCTAGCCCCAACAATTTGCTGATTTTGGACGAGCCCCTTAACTTTACCGATGTTTATTTTCGCAAGCAGCTAAGTGAAGCTATTATAATGCTTGCGCCTACAATGGTTTTTGTGGAGCATGATGCACAGTTTTGCAGGGATATTGCGACTGGGATTGTTAGTTTGTAAAGCCACATTTTTGACAAAAACAATCCCGCCACAGGGGGGTAGTGGCGGGATTGTTGAGGGGGATATTATGAACTTGACTTGCCCACGAAGTTGAGCAAATATGCAGATAGCTCCCAAGGAGGAGTTAAACTGCAAAATCTTAACAAGTCATATAAACATATTTTCCATAAGCTTGGGATTTTATACGCGGATTTGAAAAATGTGAAAAAAATTTTGAAAAAGGGGTTGACAAAATGGATTTGCGGGTGTAGAATATAGATATGAATTTACAATATTTATACTCATGGAGAGGAAGGGAAATTATTATGGCGAAAAATGTGAAAAAGGTTAATCGGATTCCTGATGCGGAGCTTGCGGTTATGAAGGTTGTTTGGGCACAGGGGAAAAAAGAGATTGGGTCTGCTGTGGTTATTGAGGGGCTTAAGGACACTCATGAGTGGGCAATGACCACTGTGCTTAATTTTATGGCACGCCTTGTTAACCGCGGGTTTTTGGGTGTTAGAAAGACCGGCAAAACCAATATTTACACTGTGCTTATTGACGAGGCTACCTATCTAAAGCACGAGAGCAAGTCTTTTTTGGAAAATCTTCACAACAACTCATTTACCAGTCTTGTGGCTTCTCTTTATGACGGTAAGTCAATTAGCAAAAACGATTTGGATGAGCTTACCAGCTTTATAAAGGAAAAGTCAGGTAAAGGGTCGTGAACGCGGTGTTTGCGGCTTTAGCCAGTGCCACATTTATTATTACCCCTGTCATTATTTTAATGCTTGTGCTGACTCCTTTTTTGGATAAGCGGTTTTCGGCAAGAGGGCGGTATGTGGTATGGCTGGTGCTTATGGGTGTGATGGTGCTGCCTTTTGCAGCTGTGACGCCCCGTCCTGTTTTTGAGGTACATATGCCTATTGCGGCGGTGCTGCCTGTTGCGGTTGAGACTGAGGTTGCGCCCGGGGACAGTCCCCAAAACCATGGGACAGTCCCCTATTTCCCCTATTTGCCCCAGTTGGGCGCGCCGCCTCGTCCTGTTTTTGAGTTTTACATACCTCAGTTAAGTGAACATCATGAGTTTTTTGCGGCTACGGTGCGCCCTCAGTTGCCTGTGCCTGTGGTGCCTGTTTACACCATGGCTGCCCCAACTACCTATAGAGAGCCTGTTCAAATTGATTACGGGCTTTTGTTTATTGTAATTTATGGGCTTGGGGTAATGATAACTCTTGGGATGCAGTTTATTCAGCATATGAAGCTAAGGCGGTTTGTGAGGCGTTGGAGTAGCCGCGAGGACTGCGCGGATGTGCTTGACTTATTTAGCTTTACCGCATATAAGATGGGCATTAAGCGTAAAATCGGGCTTGAACGGGTTAAGGGCATGGATTCGCCCATGCTTATGGGGTTTTTTAAGCCCCGCGTCCTTGTGCCTTATGGGGACTTTGGCTATGACGAGCTTTCATTTATTTTCCGTCATGAGCTTACCCATTATAAGCGTCACGACCTGTGGTTTAAGCTTGGGCTGGAGATTACCCGCGCTTTGCACTGGTTTAATCCTGCTGTGCATTTTATGGCGCGTCAGGCGAATAAGGATATTGAGATTATTTGTGATATGAAAACTGTTGATGGCATGGACATTGCTGCCCGCGCCCACTATAGCCGGCTTTTGCTGTCTATGGCGACCAGCGGGCAGATGCGCCAGTCCGCACTTTCTACATATATGAATGATGGCAAAAAAGAGCTTAAACAGCGTTTTGCTAATATTTTAGGGAGTAGGAAGCGGCGTGGGGTTGTGGTTTTCGCGCTTATTGGTTTGCTTATTGTTTCTGTTTCGCTTATGGTTGGTGTTAATTTTGGTGAGGTGGACGGCTACCCCGATGGGATTGCGGGTCAAGCCCGCAATGACGGTGTTGGTGGTGTTGGTGGCGGCTCTGGCGTTAGGCGGGTTGCGGCTAATGCTGCTGAATTGCGCCGTAATACGGTGCGCTCCTCTGACCAAGGCGAAACCTACGGATTTATGGTAACTCCTGTTGCTACTGGCATAAATCTTGAGATGGAGATTACCTCTGGTGATATTTTCATCAGTCCTTTTGCCCTTAACAGCACCATGGGCTTTCAGATGTTGGTCAGCCAGCCTTACCGTTTTAATTGTTACAAAAATGGCTCTAATTTTTTGATAACTAACTACACAAATTCTGATAATTCTGATGATGCCTATATCAATGTGAATATAACACCTGATTTGGTTTTTGACAGCATTGATATTTATGTGGAGCGCGGCAACGTAATTCTCGAAAACATCACTGTTACAGGTCCTATCAATATTATTGCCCTTGATGGTGAGATTATTTTTAGTTCTGTAACAGCAGATATGTCGCAGGCTTATTTTAACGGCGCGCGGGCTATGCCCCGTTTGGCGACTCCTCACCTGCACACGGTAAGCACAAATGCTCATGGCGTGGTTAGGATTGACCCTATATGCTCCCGTGAAGCGACTAGAAGGCATGCGTTATCGCATTCTAACGCTGCTTTGTATAGCGGATTTGGAGTGCTTGCCATGCCCACAGGCTCATTTACTGTAATGGGCTGGAGTGACAGCATGCTAGGTGCCCTTTATCACAATGATTTGGCGGTGCTGCGGGCTTTGGTGCCGTCTCGCCCTGTGCTGCAAGAGCATAACTTTAGTGATATTACAAGTATTAACATCCATTCGACTTTTGCTGGCTCTAATGTGACTTTTAAGCAGGGTGACGAGCTTTCTGTGCGGTATTATGGGTGGTTTGAGAATCAATATGAGCTTTTGGTTTATGATGGAAGCCTTTTGATTTTGTCACCTTCAAATCTTGTGCCTTTACATAGGTCGGAGCTTAGTGGGAATCATAGTGGCGGCTCGGCTATGCTCTACATTCGGGGTGGGCGCACCATTGCCTATTGCCGTGATTGGCTTGGCAGGTACCTTGCGGAGCGCGGGCAGGAGGCTAATCTTGGCTTAATAATCACTCTGCCCCCTGAAATTTCGCATATTGAGTCAAGAAATTTAAGCTTTGATGTTTCCGGATTTGAATTTGAAACAAATATTGAACTGCTTACCAGAAATGGTGCCATCACGGCGCATGGCGCGGCATTTAACGCCGCCGCCCGCCTTGAGACGCGCAATGGGGACATTGCCATAACAAACAGCACCTTTGCAAGTGACGCCACAACCATATACACCAGAAACGGTGCTGTGTCTTCTTATAACAATTTGTTTAGGATGGCGGAGATAACTACCAGAAACGGCGGGGTAAGCATTGAGGGTTGCAGGTTTTTTGCTCTTAATGTGCAAGCTCACAACTCTTCTGTGAATGTGAATTTGCCTGAAGCTGTGGGGAATTATGATGTGCGTGTAAGCCAAAGCTCAAGGCATGATGGGCTTAGGCTAAATGGCGAATTGGTTGCTGCTGCAAAGCTTGTAAATGAAGCGGACGGGGTGCCAAGGCTGTCTGTAACCACCAATCGCGGTGGTGTTTGGATTAATGCACCTAGTAGATAATCTTTGTCACCCCGCGCTTGTCGCGGGGCCCCTCAAGATAGCCAAATGACTGTAGAGCGAAGAAACGTTCGGCTAAACCGAGGGGACCCCGCGTCAAGCGCGGGGTGACAGGCAAGGATAATGTAGGGACGACCGCCTTCGGTCGTCTTTTTTTCGTGCCTGTGCATCCCGTGGAATATTTTTTTAGTTTTGTGAAATTTCTTCTTGCATTTGTGGAGAGTTTGGTGTATAATCAGAATAGGTATTTTATTTGCGTAGAGGGAGGGCGGTTGAAATGAAGCAAAACATTTTTATGAAATCGGTGCTTAGGCAGCCTGTCAAAACTGGGATTTTGGCGGTTTTGATGTTGGTGGCTTCTTTTGCTTTTGTGGCGCGTGTGGTTGAATTTATTGTGGTGCATGAAGAAATTGGGCGAATTGAGTCTCTGTATTATGCCGTGGGTATACTTGCCCCTATACTCCCTAATGACATTACCGCAAGCCATGATGTGACCGAGGCAGCTGCCCTCATAGGGGCAAGCGAGCTTGTACGATACGAGGACAGGCGTCCTTTTGTGCAGGGGGTTATGAGTGACATAATGAATGTTACCTCCCAAATAAGGGGCGTTGTGCCCCATTTGCACGGGCTTGATATTGAGACCATGGAGGTTTATTTTTACGGCATGGTGCGCCAGTCCCGCACATCCCCTCACCTTTTACGTATGGATGTTACATATTTGATTCTTGATTTTGAAGCAGAAGGGCTTATTATGGGCGACGAGCGCATGATGCCCACAGAAAACAGGGTGACGGTCACCGCCTCAGGCAGGGTGATTGATTTGAACCGCAGGCTTAGCTTGATGCTCCCCTTGACCGATGCCGAGGCGGACGCCTTTGAAGCAGGCACTTGGAGCCCTATTGAGGGCATGACCGAAGACGGCATATACATGTTTCGCGCCGCTGTTGCCGCTTTTAACAGAGGGCAGGGTCATGACTACTTTCTGCGCCCTCTTGTGGGCAATGACGGGGCTCGCGGCTGGTGGATTAATGAAAATTATAGAGATGAAAATTTAATTTGGTTTGCTCCAATAAGTGACAGAGAAATGCTTGAGCATATTTATGAGCAAATGACTTTGGCTTACGAGAATTTGCGCTCTTTTACAGTTATAGGCACTAAGGATATGGCAAATGTGCCTAGATTTACCAATCCTGTGGAAGCGCGGCTTTTACAGCAGCCTGCCGGCGGGCGTTTTTTGACTGTGGAGGATTATGAAAACAGGAATCATGTGGCGGTGGTGACAGCCCAGATGGCGGCGCGCAAAGGGCTTACCCTTGGGCAAACTTTTACCATAACGCTAAATAGCAACGAACGCCCTTATTGGATTGACAATCCCGGTCATTTTGGGGGAAGCTGGTTTGTAAACGGAATTGAAGGGGCATGGGCTAATATGCCTCAAGGATGGTGGGGCACCACGGAAAGTCGCGAGGACGTGGGAGCGCGGGAGAGCGTGAGCCTTGAGCTTGAGGTGGTTGGTGTGTATTTTAACACCCCTTCAGGCATACCTTCCCATAACTTCCTGCATACAGAAATTTACATACCCGCATCCTTAATCCCTGAGGGCTTTGGCTGGACGGACGCGCCCCTTTTGACAGGCATGTACAGCTTTATACTGGATTCGCCACGGGATGTGGAACTTTTTATTCAAAACTATTCGTCCCAGTTGGCACGTTTGGGTTTTACCCCTCGCTTTTTGGAAAACGGCTTTGACGCCTTCGCGGGAGCGGCAGATACAATAGTAGTTTCTATAACTGTAAATCTTGCAATATTTATCCTGGTTTCGCTTTTAATCCTGTTTCTTGTAATCTTTTTGTATATCAGGGAGTGGAAGCGGGCGGTTGCCATTTCCCGCGCCTTAGGGGCTCCTGCGGGGCAGACCCTTCGTAAGCTGTTTACCCCTGTGGTAGCCATTTGGACGCCAGCGATTATCATTGGTGCTGTGGCTGCATGGATATTCGCGCTGGCACAGGCTGGGGTTGCCCTTGGCGAGCTTCAGGATGTGGCAGGGATTTTGGACCCTAATGTGCCTGTTCATGCTTTGGCGCATTTGGGCATTACATATGATGTGCCTTTGGAGCCTAGAATTGCTGATGTTTACCTAGGTTATCACTGGCTTGCCATTATGGCTGGCGGCATGGCTATTGCAGCCCTTGCAAGCCTTGGAATTGCCGGCAGTGTGGTGACGCGCAAGCCTGTTTTGGAGCAACTTCAAGGGGGTGCGCAGGTTAAAGTCAAAAAACCGCAAAACAACCAAAGAGTTGACCCAGGCGAGCTTCCTACAGGTTTTGTGCTTGGTGCGGTTAATATATCCCACGAACCCTTAAAGACTACAAAAGGCGGCAGGCGGACTGCGGCGTTTAGGCATATAAAGCGTCACATTTTCCGCTCGCCGTTAAAGTCCACCCTTGCGGCTGTGGTTGCCCTGTTTTTTGTGGTATCTCTTGGATGGCTGGACAACACCATAACCACCACCGGGGAGCGGATTGACTACCTTTGGGCAAATACGGTGGTGTCAGCTCAGGTGCGCCCTGCCCTTGACGAGGAGCAGACCGTGACAGAGGAATTTTTCCGCCATGCCAATATAAGTGCCGCAGTTGCCCGCCACATGCTGAATATTGGCTGGGCGCAAAGTGTGTATATGGAGGCTTTGTGGTGGTTTAGCACCATGCGCTCTCAGGAATATTTTGACAATCGCCAAGAACCTTTGAGCATTTGGGGCGGTGAAACCTTTATAATCGGCATAAATGATTTTTATGGGTTTTTAGAGGAAAACACCCGTACAGCCCTTGACGATGCTTTGGGGGTTTTAGGCTCAAATATCGAAGTGACATTCCTTGAGGGCTTTGGTTCTGATGATTTTGAGTTTTTTGGACCGGATGTGCCAACCCCTGTAATTGTGCGGGCAAGCTACTTTTATGAAATGGGCTATAGCCTTGGGGATATACTGGTTGTGAGCAATATGACAACTCCAATGCAGGCTCAGGTTATCGGGGTTTTTGAATATGGCGTGCAGCGGGGCGTAAACCGCTGGGGTGACGAAATAGGGACAATTATAATGCCGCTTAACGCCCTGCATTTTCACACATATGACCATTTTATGTTTGACGAGCAAGGGGGCTGGGGCATTGGTGGGCTTTTGTATATGACCCTAAACCTAGAAATAAACCCAAATAGAAACAGAAACCTTACTGACATTTACCCTCTTGTAAACACTGTGCTTACTCAAAATGACCTAGGAAGGTTTGTGGCACCCATTCCCCTTGAGCTTGTGCTTCACGATGGGGAGCTTAGAATGGCAATTGAGCCTTTAGAATCAAACCTTGCACTTATGCAGCTTCTATACCCTATTGCCATTGCTGTTGCGGCTATATTGTCTGTGGGTATGTCAATGCTTATAATGCTGCAAAACGCCAAGGCAGCCGCAATCATGCGCGTGCTGGGCAAGCCCAAGGGCAAATCCCAGCTGACCCTTTGCGGCGAGCAGGTTTTTGTGACTATGACAGGGGTTGCCACCGGCATACTCGCGCTGTTTGTTATAGGGGTTGCCGCCTTTGAGCCTGTTCCATTAGGGCTTGCGGGTATGTATTTTGCAGGGGCTGTGATTGGCTCGGCTGTGGGAGCCTTTGTAATCAGTGCCAAAACACCTCTTGAGCTATTGCAAGTGAGAGAGTAACAAAGTGAAATGGATACGATAAGAGGCGAGCAGAACTCGCCTCTTATCGTATCCATGCAAATTTTATGCTTTCGTTTTGTTCGACAATATCAAATTCGTGATGGTCAGAAGTTACGATAAATGCACCCATAACCGATGCTTGCGCCAGTGCTATCGAATCTGCCAGCGACATCCTATATGAAGCCTTAATGCGGCTAGCTTCAAGGAAAACATCATCAGAAATACCGTCTATAATTTGTATAGGCAGCTTCATTATGGTGTCGTAAACTTCTTTAGCTCTAGGCAGACCCTCGGCACGCCTGATGCCGTAGAATACCTCAAATAAATTTAATTTGTTCATATACACCTTTGTCTTACCTTCGCGAGCCTGTTTAAGAATTTCTTTAACAACATCATCTCCGACTTCTTCCTTTATAAATGCCGTCAAAGCGCAGGCATCAAGGATATATTCATTCGCTACCATATTCAAGCTCCTTTTCTAAACGTTTTTGCTCTAAAATGGTATGCGTGCCAAAGCTACTTCCCTTTAGCATGCCACAAGCGGCATCAATCACACATTGCACAGGCTTAATTGTGATAGTGGCATCATTGTTTTCAATAAGCTCGACTTTTTTGCCGCGCAGCTTGATTGCCAGCGGCTCTGGCAGGTTTAATTTTTCAGCTTGAAGTATCATTGTAGTCATTTACATCAACTCCTTTTTAGCTCAGCGCTGTGTTAGGTGGGCAGGGTTATTTGGAAATTTATGGGCAGGAGCATCAGGGGCTGCCCAAATTTCTTTTTGTCTTGCGAGTATGGCGTCGGGGGTGTTTTGGGTCAGCAAAATGTCGGCTTCCATTTTGGCTGCTGGGATGGGCGGCGAGAAGTAGTAGCCCTGGATTAGGTCGGCACCCAGCTTGTTTACAATGCGCAGCTGCTCTATGGTTTCTATGCCTTCTACGCATACAATATAGTTCATTATGTGGGCTAAAGATATTAGGGCACTCAAAAACTCACGGCTTTTTTCGTTTGTTTCTATGTCTATTACAAAGGAGCGGTCTATTTTGAGTTCGCATATGGGCAGGTGGCGAAGGTGCCCCAGCGACGAGTAGCCTGTGCCAAAGTCGTCAAGGCTTATGCGCGCGCCCATGCTTTTAAGCTCGGTTAAGGTTTGCAGGTTGGAGTCAGATGACATTATAACCCCTTCTTCGGTTAGCTCAAAGAAAATATTGTCCATGCTAAGCCCGAATTCAGCCAAAACATCCTGTACCTCCTGAGCCAAGCCTCCTGAGGACGCCCTTTTTGGCGACATATTAACATTAATTGCAAAATCATCAATGCCTGTAAGCTTTATCCACTGGGCGCATTGCTTGGCTGCCGTCCTGAATATCCAAGATTCTACTTCGTCAAACATTTTAATTCTTTCAAGTGCTGGAATAACACTCAAAGGAGAAACTACCCTGCCGTCAGCATCTTTCCACCTCAAAAGGGCTTCTGCCCCGATAAACATGTTTAGGCTTGTGGCATACAAAGGCTGGTAAAACACCTCAAATCCGCGGAAGTTGTCAAGAACACACTCGCTTAATGCCTGCTCAAGGTTTAGGGTGTCAAGGTATCTTTTTCTGTATTCGGGCTTAAAGTGGACTATGGAGTTTCTGACATCTTTGGCGCGGCGCAGGGCAAGCTCCGCATTTACTAATATGTCGTCCACCTTATCATGGTTTGAAAATTCAGCAACACCAATGGACACAGTCATCACCAAATGAATTCCCTCAACCAAAAGCCCATTTGCCGAGTATTTTCTAATGTCTTCGGATATTTTATTAACTTCACTTACATTTGTTGACTTTAGATAAATTGCAAAAAGATTGTTGCCAAAGTGATAGAGCTTGCCGTCATAGGGCACTAGCATGGACAGCAAAGTGCCGTATTCCATAAGCATCCTATCACCAATCAAAAGCCCGTGTAGAGAGTTTATGGAGCCAAAGCCATCAATGTCCACCAAAATGATATTGCCAAGGGCAGCTTCGGTGCCTTGGCCAAAGTTTTGGATAATGCTGTTAATATCTTGATAAAAGGCAATGCGGTTGGGCAGTGCAGTGGAGCGGGTGGCAGATACAGTCGAGTCCATATGGTTGGTAAAATTGCTCATTGATTCCATATTCATAATTGAGCCTGCAATAAGCGAGGGCTTGCCGCTTTCGTCAAAAGAACACTTGCCTGAGCACGCCACCCAAAAAGGCGAGGCCTCGGTGCCTTTTATTCTAAATTCTGCCTTAAATGTGTCAGCTTCACCTGATGTGATTTTATTCATAGCACTTTCAAAAATTTGGTGGTCAGAGGGCACAATAAAGTTAAGCCATGTTTCCATACCTCTCATTACCCTGCGGCTTTTAAGTGGTATAAGCTCAAAAATTTTTGATGAAAACTCAAAAATGTCTTTTTCAATGTCATAAACAAACACACAGTCAGACGAACCTTCCATAATTAGGGAATTAAGCTCCTCTGAGCGCACTTGGCTTGTTATGTCAAGGATGGAGCCTGCAAGGATTATGGGGGTGCCGCAGTCGCTCCTGCTGCACTTTCCGCGCAGGTGCAGCCACTCCATTGCTTTGGCAAATTCGTTAAAAATGCGTAGCCTAAGCTCAAAAGTGTCACTTTCGCCTGATATAATTTTTCCTATATAATAATCAAACTCCTCAATATGCTTTTTGTCAGCTATACGAGAATGAATAAAGTCCAAAGCGTCTTTGATTGGGGAACTAGGGATTTTATAATCGGTTGTAAACGCGTCACTAAAGGTTATTGAGTCCGTTTTGAACTCATAAAAAAAGTTATATTTGCTTGCCCCTTCAAGGGCAAGGGTGTTTAGGCTAAGCAGGCGCATGTTGGTGGTATAATCGGCGATTGAGCCTAAGGCAACTCTTTTTTTGCCTGCATCCTCAATAAGGTATGTCACCTTTAGTGACAGCCACTCATAATCCTTGGCAGAAGGGAAACGAAAGGCGATAAAGTCAGTTTCATCCCATGTGCCGCCTTTTATTTTTTCAAATGCTTTTGTAATTGCAAATCTGTCGTGGGGATGCACTTGGTCAGCAAAATCAAGACAATTTATGCGGCAACGTAGCTCATTGCAATCTCCTGTACATGCCATGGACAGCCTCTTTGCAGTGTCTGGGCTTAATTCCAACATGTCAGAACCAAGCTCGGCTGAAAAAGTCCCGATTAAATTTGCTTTTAGTATGGTGTTTAACCTGTTTAGCTCGTCTCTAATATCCATCCACACATCTCCCCAAAGGTTGCCTAAATTAAAGCTTGCTAATTTCAGCAAAACATAGTAAAATAATTATACAACAGATATGTGAAATACACAAGAGTTAATTTTCGGAGGGAGAGCTTATTTATGAGCAAAAAGATTTTGGTGGTTGATGACGAAAAAAATATTGTGGACATTGTGGCGTTTAACCTGCATAAAGAGGGGTATGAGGTTGTGGTTGCCAGAGACGGCGAGGCATGCTTAGAAGCCTTTGAAAAAGAGGAGCCTGATTTGGTTATACTTGATATTATGATGCCTAAAATGGACGGGCTTGAGGCATGCAAAAAAATCCGCGAAAAGTCCCAAGTGCCCATTATCATGCTGACTGCAAGGGCAGAGGAAGTGGACAAAGTGCTGGGCCTTGAGCTGGGTGCTGATGACTATGTGACCAAGCCCTTTGGGGTGCGGGAGCTTCTAGCAAGGGTAAAGGCGAATTTGCGCCGCAAAGCACCAGACGCCGCAGACGCGGCAGAGGAAGCGGATGCCAACATCCTAACATTTGGCAATATAACAATTGACACAGGACGCTATGAAATCCGCAAAGACGGCGCGCCCCTGGATTTGACCCACAGAGAATACGAGCTAACCAAATTCCTAGCTACCAATAATGCGAAGGTGTTCTCTAGAGAGCAGCTCCTAGAATCCGTGTGGGGCTACGAATATTACGGCGATGTGCGCACCGTGGACGTCACCATCCGTAGGCTGCGCTCCAAAATCGAGACAAACCCCGAAACCCCGAAGCATATCCTGACGCGGCGGGGCGTGGGCTACTATTTTCAAAGTGAGTAGGTGATTAAGCATGATTGAAAAGGTGGAAATCAAAAACTTTACCGTGTTTGAGGACATCACAATCGACACAAACTACAATGTCAATATCTTCATAGGCGAAAACGGCACAGGAAAGACACATTTACTGAAGCTTCTTATGGGTCACTGTGATGATCGAGCCACTTTAGGGAGGAATACGACAAGACTTCTTTCTGGTGATGCAAAAGATGCCAATTTTGGTGTCTACTTAACTGAGCTTATGAGGAGTAGCTCTAGTGTTTTGAAGCTCGCTACATCAGGAATCCTTAAAACCCAGACAGAAATAGAATTGCTTGATGACGGCTCTCTGCGTATCGACGAATCGTCTGGAGATGAAAAAAGTATACCATATTTCTTCATACCAGCAAAAGATATGCTCACTCATGGTCGATTAGAAAAAGATTTTATGTATAGGGAATTGCCTTTTAACCTCTATCTGATAGATGTACTTAACAAAGTAGGCGTTTCTGTGTTAAGGCATCTTGACAAGGACCTCCAAAAGTTAGTTGAAAAAATTTCCAAAATTATCGGCGGTAAAGTTGTATATAAAAGTGACCAGTATTTTATTGATAGCTTTGAACTGGGACGACTGGTTCACTTTAATGTGGTAGCTGAGGGACATAAAAAGTTTGCTCTACTTTATCGCTTAATTGAAACAGGATATATCAAAAACGGGAGCGTGCTGCTGTGGGATGAGCCTGAGGCGAATATTAACCCCAAGCTAATTCCTGATTTGGTTGAGATTCTTTTGGAGCTTAGCCGGAGCGGGGTGCAGATTTTCATTGCCACTCATGATTATTTTTTGCCCAAGTATTTTGAAGTGCTTTCAAATAAAACAGACACTATAGCTTTCCACGCACTATACAAAACCGAAGAAAACGGCGTGAAATGCGAAACAGAGGACAAGTTTTCTTTGCTCAGTCACAATCACATTAAGAGCGAAATCGTTCATCTTTACGAAGCCGAGATAGAAAAGGGGTGGAGGGAAGATGAGCAAGATTAAGGGTTTTGAAAATGAATCTGATATGGATTTTACGCCGCTTGATAACGGCAAATCCATATACATAGAGGGGACAAGCCTTTATAAGAGCCTGGGAGAAGATGTTAAAAGTGTGGAATTTTTGACTTTGCGCGGCAAGGCTTTGTATTTTATTGAAGCAAAGACAACCATGCCTAATGCTGTTAGCATCAAAGATGAAAAGAAATTCGAGGAAGATTTTCAAGATTTGTATGACAAATTTCGCCATTCATTGGATTTGTTTGCTTCTAAAAAATTAGGGATTCACAATGACAGTGAAGGTGAGTTTCCTGAATGTTTTGACAAGACACCTTTTGTGATAAAATTTCTGCTGGTGATACGAAACAGTGAAAAAGAATGGTGCTTGCAAGTCAAGGAAAAACTGGAAGAAAAACTGCTTTCTTTGATGAAAATTTGGAAGGTGCAGGTATTTGTTTGGAATAGTGATGAAGCTATAAAGAAAGGCTTTGTGAAAGGACTTTTATGAGCATTAGATGGAAACTGGTTATAGTTAGTGTGGCTTTGGTTTTTTTGGTGATTCTTGCTACGGGGACGTTTATTGTTTATGCGCTGAGGGCGAGTGCGGCGGACGATGCGGCGCGGGAGCTTTCGGTGGCGGCACGGCATGTGCGGTTTAATGTTATTGACGATTCTGTACGTGCTGTGGGTGAGGATTTTGAGCTTGAGACCGCCCATGGCAGGTATGAATTTGAAGGCTTTTTTGACGAGCCTTTTTATGCTGTGAGCTTAGATGGTATGGAGGCTTTTATTATTCGGGCGCGCCCTTATCCCCATCAGGTGGTGCCGCTTTTGACGCAGGGGTCTGTGTTTAACCGGGCGGTGACAGGGGCCCTTACTGGGCAGTCCACTTTTTTGGCGTTTAGGGAGTATCCTGACTTACACGGCAATGATGCCAGCTGGTTTATGTATGCCTATCCTGTTTTTTTGAGAGGGGATGAGGCTCCTGATTATGTGGTGTTTGTGCGGATGTCTGCTGAAGATTTTGAGATGCAAATGGCTGTGACCGCGGGTATTTTGCTTTTTGGAGGTGCCGTGGCTTTGGGGGTTGCCATTTTATTTGGCATTGCATTTTCTGTGCCGCTTACAAAAAACCTGCTTTTTCTTAATCAAGAGATTTTGGAATATAAAATCGGCAGCGAGCCCATTGTGCTTAAAGGCTCTAAAGACGAGGTTTTGGAGCTTGCGGAAGGCTTTAACACAATAAGCAAAGAGTTAAGTGACAGCATGGACATTTTGACAAATGAGAAAAACAAAGTTGAAATTGTGATGTATAATATGACTGACGGGGTGCTGGCTTACAGTGCCCGCGGGGTTTTGATTCACTCAAACCATGCCTGCGAACAACTTTTGGGGGTTAGCAATCTGCGGGAATACAGCATGAACGAACTTTTCAAGCTGCTTGATGTGGAGCTTATTGCTGTTGAGGAGCTTGACAATATGCCTGATTCAATTATCAGGCGCGGGGATAAGTACGTAAACGCCAGCTTTAACACATATAGGGATGATGTGGGGGTGGTGCAGGGGGTTGTTATTGTTTTTCAAGATATTACAAAGCACATGCACCTTGACAATATGCGAAAAGAATTTGTTGCCAATGTTTCCCATGAGCTTAGAACCCCCCTGACCACCATCAAAAGCTACACCGAGACCCTCCTTGAAGGGGCGGGGGATGACCCGAATTTTAGGCAGCAATTCCTTGAAACCATTAATGCTGAAAGCGACCGTATGACAGATATAATACGCGATTTGCTTGAGCTTTCACGTTTTGACGACAATCGTTTGGAGTTTAACCTTGAGCCTGACGACCTTGTGGCACTTGTGACGGCAAATGTGCAAAACCACAAAATTACCGCTGAAAAACAGCAAAAAGAGCTAACCCTTATAAGCGAAATAAGACGTGCTGATGTGCTTATGGACACATCCCGCATTAACCAGGTAATAAACAATATCATTTCAAACTCTATACGCTATAGCCACGAAGGCGCGAAAATTCAGGTGCTTATTCAAGACCGCGCCAAGTTTTATATCATTTACATTCAAGATGACGGAATTGGCATACCTAAAGAGGAACTTAGAAATATTTTCGAGAGATTTTATAGAGTTGACAAAAACCGCTCGAGAGAGCTTGGGGGAACGGGGCTTGGGCTATCCATTGCCAAGGAGATTATGGAAGCGCACGGCGGGCGCATACACGCCACAAGCGAGCTTGGGGTGGGCACCACAATGACTCTCCGTTTTCCAAAAATGGAGGATGGTCTTGATGAACGCTAAACTTCGCAGAGAAAAAATACTGGAAATCATTACAAAATCACAAGATGCTGTGACTGCTTCAAAGCTGGCTTCGATTTTGAATGTCAGCAGGCAGGTCATTGTGGGGGATGTGGCACTCATACGGGCAGGGGGGCACTCGGTCATTGCCACTGCAAAGGGCTATATCATCCCTCAGGCTGCCCCTGCCCTTGGCTTTTGCGGCACAATTGCCTGCAAGCACAGCGCGAGTGACACCCGTGCTGAGCTTATGCTAATCACAAGCCTTGGGGCTGTTGTGGTGGATGTCACCATTGAGCATGAGTTTTACGGCGAAATTACAGGGCAGCTTAATTTGAAAACGCCTGAGGATGTGGAAGCTTTTATAGCTGCGTCTTCGGGCAATCCCAAGCTTTTGTCGGAGCTTACAGGGGGCATACACCTTCACACCATCTATTGCCGCGATAAAGTCCACTTTGAGCAAATAAAAGTAGCACTTGAGGGCGCGGGATTTTTGCTGTAATCTTCATATTCATCCCCATTAGAGCGGTTGGTGAATATAACTGCTAAAAACATAATCGCAAATAACACAAGTGCTATAATGGGAAAGACAAACTTCCCTGTTTTTTTGGTTTCTATGGGTATGTCTGTTTTTAAGAGTTTTGATTTTTGTAGGGCTTGCCGCACTATGTTTGCAAGCTCAAAATCAACCAGGCTATGTACTATTGTGCCAGCACCTATAAAGCCCAGCACCCACCACACACTTTGCCCTGCCGGAAAGCTTGTTCCAAAGAAGAAAAGGAGCACTGTAACCGCTTCGGCGGCGGCATGGATTAGAGCCATGGTCACGGAGAATATGCGCAGCTTGGTGCCATGCAATGTGGATTTGTCCGCTCGGGCTATGTAAATGGAGCCTAAAATGGCAAATATAAGGTGGCTTGCGGCGCGCAAACCAACAACCAAAGGAAAAGCCATAAAAAATCCTATTGCCGTGCCTATGGTTACAGCTATTGCAATTTTTGGGGATATGAACATGGCGACGAAAATGGCGGCGTGGCTGCCTAGGGTGTATGTGGCGGCAGGGGGAATGACTATGCGCAAAGGGGAGTATAAAGGAATCAATATGCCAATGGCAACCAAAAGCCCTGTTATTGTTAGTGCAAACATTCTGTTGCGGTCCATTAAAAAACCTCCTGTTATACTTGATATGTGTCTTGACACATATCAAGTATAACAGGAGGTGCGGTTTTTGTCAAGAGAAATTTTTATTGAGAGACGGAAAACTCCAGCACATCTGTATGGTCGCCTGCATGCGCCCACATATCGCCCTCTAAGGCATGAAGCCGCATGGTGACGACAACTCTGTAAAGCTTTTCCTTAGCCAAAGCATCTCTATACCCAAACAAACAATACAAATGCCTATAAACCATGCCAGGATACACCACGGCAGGGAAAATTAGTCAAGAGGGCAGCCCGCGCCCGCCTGTCCTAGGCAGCCGCCATGTGCCGCCATCAAAATATTGCAAACTAAAGTCAAACCCGCTTAGCCTATAGTCAGAATTATTTGTCACAATCACTTGAAAAGAATCATCAAGCCCAAATATATACCCAAGGGCAAGCACCACACGCCCGTAAGCTCCAGGATGAGCAGGCTGCACATCATCCAAAGCCGTACTACCCCTGCCAAAAAGCCAAAACAAAGCCACACCCAAAACAAAGACGATAATTACGACAAAAATCAATATTCTTTTAGAACGCTTATCAGCCATAAGCACCTCCTAATTCACGCTGATAGGGAAGTTTATAAGCTCTTTAAGCTGTTCAAGGGCAGGGTCTTTGCCAAATTTTTCGTCCCGCTTTTTATTAAACACATCTGTTAAGACAAATTCAAGCTTGACAGCCATGTCGTGCCGCGCGCTCAGCTTTTTTGCCAAGTTATCCCTATCTTTTTCAAGAGCCGCCCGCGTTATATCATTGGCACAAACCACATAGAGCACATCATCATCCAAAAGCCCTGCGTCAGTACCCATGGCGCGGGGATACTCGCTTTGACAAAACTGCACCCACCCCGCCGCCACCGCCTGCAAAGACGAGGGGCTTGAGGGAGCCGAAGGAGCCGAAGGAGCCGCCGCAGGTACAGAAGGCGCGGATTCGGGCAATTGATAATTGATAATTGATAATTGATAATTGCTCTTATAGCTCCATTCGATACAAGCAATCTCAAGGTGCAGGCGTCCTGATTGTTTGATTTTGCGTAGATTTTCGGCGAAGTGACTTACCATGGCGGTTATGCCCGAAAGTGCGGCTTTGTCCCCTGTGGCGGCGGCATCCACCATTTTATCTCTCAGATGGCCCAAAAACTCCTCAGCAAACTGGGCAAAATCCCGCCCTTTTGCCGATATATCCTCAATAATCCTCATGACATCCGTCACCGAGCCCGAATTTAGGGCATTGTACATATCATGAAACACGTCACTAGACATTGAGCCAGTAACTTCCAGCGCGTCCGCAAGGGTTATTTCTTGCTCAAAAAACATGCCTGCCAAACGGTCTAAAAGCGAGAGGGCGTCGCGCATGGCACCGTCGGCAATGCGCACCACATAGGCTAGGGCGTCTTCTGTAATCGAAATTCCCTCGCCATCCATATAGCCCCGCAAAGCGTCTGTCATGCCGGCTACGCTGATTCTGTGAAAATCAAAGCGCATAAGCCTTGAATGAATTGTAGCAGGAATTTTCTGTGGGTCGGTGGTGGCAAGGATGAAAATTACCTGAGGCGGTGGCTCCTCCAGGGTCTTAAGTAGCGCGTTAAATGCCCCACCTGAGAGCATGTGCACCTCGTCAATAATATACACTTTGTACTTGCCCTGAGGGGGATACCGCACCTCGTCGCGCAAATCCCTTATATTGTCAACACCATTATTGCTTGCCGCATCAATTTCAATGACATCCATGCTGCGGCCAAGCGAAATGTCCACACAGCTCACACACACCCCGCAGGCCTCAGCCCCCGCGCGGCTCACACAATTAACTGCCCGTGCAAAAATCTTGGCACAGCTGGTCTTGCCCGTGCCCCGCACACCGCAAAATAAGTAGGCATGTCCAATCCGCTCATGCAGGATTTGATTGGTCAGTGTCCGCACAATATGCCCTTGGTCAACCACATCATGAAAATTTACCGGTCTTAACTTTCGATATAAAGCTGTGTACAAAGCTTCACCTCCATAAGGCAACCTCTATTAACCTCATTTAGCCATCTTTTTGGCGAATTTACCGTGTCTGTACTTTGGCGCAAATCTTGTAAAAGCTCCGGCTTTACTGCGTTTTGCGCCAAAGCACAGCCACGGCAAATTTACTCAAAAACCTGACTAAAGCAGGTTAATAGAGGTTGCCATAAATTCAAAAAATTTCATGTTTATTCTTTTGCGAACCTCTGTGGGCAGCTGTTTTATTAACTCACTCATTAGTTTTATTAAGGCTGGCACATCCATGGAGTTTTTGAGGATTTCTGTCATGTCTTTTGGGATGACTTTATGTATGCCTTTTAGCCCTAGCTGGGCATTTTGGGGGTCGTGGAGGTGGCGCAAGACGATAGAAAGCTCGCCAAGAAGCGCGTGGGATAGACGGGTTGCCCAGATTGTGTCTCCTCGGTGAAAGGCGGCTTCAAATTCGACCAGCACGAAGGTGAAGCTGTGGATTGCTCTGATGATTTCTTCGCTAGTCACGCTTAGAGGGGCTGTGCTGTAGGATGCGAGGATGCCTGCGGGGTCGTAAAGCGGCTTTATCTCGCCTGTTTGCGGGATTGCGCCTGTGGGTACGGTGTATAGGTCAAAATGCAAGCCATCCTCAAACACGCCCACAATCTGCGGACCCACGTGGTTGACATTAGACCAGTAAATCAAGGGCTTGTAGGCTTCTATATAATGTATTCGCCGTGCCAAAAATGCGTCAAAATTTTCAGGGCTGACAGCAGCGTAAAAATCCACATCAGACCAATCATCATCTGTGCCCTTAGCAATTGAGCCTTTAAGGAACAAGGCATCCGCCAGCCCCTCCGCCGAAATTGCGTTTTTTACAGCTTCTATAGCATCATATCGTTTCATCTAAACTCTCCAATGGGACGCACGGATTTTTAAGCACGATTTTTCGCCAATCTAGGAGGGCGAAAAATTCGCCGAAAAGGCGTGTGGCAACTTATTGACCGATGGTTCTAACATATCTAACCTGTGTAACAGAGTTATTTGCAAGGTATTCTCTTGCCCCGTCAAGGGCATAACCATTTTTGACATAAAATGCCTGTGCATTAACATTATCCTCAAGCACCCAAAGACACACCTCGGTAAAGCCGCGTTTTTTGGCGATTTTATCGCAATGTTCAATAAGAATTTTGCCTAAGCCCTGCCCCTGCATAAAAGGGTCAACAAATATGCGCTCAAGCTCCATACCATGGGGAACCTTGTCTTTATCAGGGCAGGGTCCCATCATAATAAACCCTGTAATAATCCCATTATCAAACACAAAGCCCTCAGAACCCTCAGCCGCAAACCACCTTTCAAACTCCGCAATTCGCCCTATCACAGTGGTTTCTCCAAACAGCCACTCATCCGAAAAAATACCCCTATACGCCACACGCTGGGCATGAACATGAATTTCAGCCACACGAGGGATGTCGGCAGCCTCCATAGCCCTTACCATAGCGTTTTCACCGAGGGAAGCCCGCCAAATACAGGGTCGTTTGTCAGCAAAACCATCTCGTCAACAATTGACTGAGCCGTCAAAAGGCGGTCAAAGGGGTCGCGGTGTTCCCAGTCAAGTTTTCCCGCAAAATGGGCGTGCCTCATGTCAATTGGAAGTTCAGCAGCACCCAAAGTGCGCAGGGCAAAAAAGTACCCTTGCGCAATATCATCAAATTCGCTAAGTTTACCTATTTTGTGCTTATACATAATCTCGTACGCGCTTACAGGCGAAACAAACTTCTGGACTTCTACGTTTTTTATGACTTCACTTGCCAATTTGCCTACTTTTTCAGGTTTCCTTAAAGCCCACAAGATGGTGTGTGTATCAAACAGATAATTTACAGTCCCCATGCTTGCAAATCCTCCTCGGGTAGCGGCTCAAAGAAACTGTCAGGAATGTCAGCACCAGGCATAAAGCCTAGGGTCAGTTTGTACCCAAGTTCTTCGGGGTTTGAAATTGCAATTTTCATCTTCCTGCCGTGCATATCCTCAGGCAGGTCAAAAATCTTAGCCAAGGTATCATCAATAACAGCTTCACGTGTAATTTCCATAGCTTTACCTCCTTCATTCTACAAACAGCACTGCTTATACTTCTTTCCGCTGCCGCATGGGCATGGGGAGTTGCGGCTCACCTTTTCCTCGGCTCGCTTGGTGGGGGTGCGGACAGCTGAGGCGTCGCGGTTGGTAAACTGGACTTTGCCCACCTGCTCGCGCTTTGTGGGCGGGGTGGCTAGGCGCAGGTTAAAGAGTTGGCGCACGGTGTCGTATTGGATATTTCGGCTTAACTCGTCAAACATATCATAGGACATGAAGCGGTATTCGGTTAGGGGGTCGCGCTGTCCAAAGGCTTGCAGCCCCACGCCGTCGCGCATTTTGTCCATATCGTCAATATGGTCCATCCAGCGTTTGTCCACGGCTTGCAGCATTATCATGCGCTCAAGCTCGCGCATGTCGGGAAAGCCTTCAGGGCGGGAGCTGTCATGCTCCGTTTCGCGCTTTTGGTAGCGCGCCTTGGCGTCTGCTAAAATTTGCTCTTTTAGTGCGTCTTTGTCCTCGGCTTTTCTGGTTGTTGTGGAATATGCAGGCAGACCTAACAAAGGCGTGATATGCTTGTTAAGTTCGTGCATATCTAAAATCCCGGTTTCTTGGTCTTCATAGGCATCCACAGAGCGGTCAATGACCTGTTTAAGCATATTCATGATATGCTCGTGCATATCCTCGCCTGAAAGGATTTTGTAACGCTCGCCATAGATAATTTCGCGCTGTTCATTCATTATACGGTCGTAGTCAAGGAGCTGTTTACGGGACTGGAAGTGGTTGCCCTCCACCTTCTTTTGGGCATTTTCAATAACCTTTGAAAGTGCCTTGGAATCAATGGCTTCATCCTCAGGCATCCTGAGGGCGTTCATAATAGCCTTCATCCGCTCCCCGCCAAAAAGGCGCATTAAATCATCTTCAGCCGAGATGTAAAAGCGGCTGTCGCCCGGGTCGCCTTGACGTCCTGCGCGTCCCCTAAGTTGGTTGTCAATACGGCGGGATTCATGACGCTCAGTGCCGATAATTTTTAGTCCCCCAAGCTCCACAATGCCCTCGCCAAGCTTAATATCCGTACCACGACCTGCCATATTTGTGGCAATGGTCACAGAGCCCTTTTGCCCCGCATTGGCGACAATCTCCGCTTCCCGCTCGTGGTGGCGGGCGTTTAGAACATCATGCTTAACCCCTGCACGCTTGAGCAGAGCGGACATAAGCTCAGACTTTTCAATGCTTGACGTACCCACAAGGATGGGCTGCCCACGCCCATGGGCTTCTTTAATATCGCCCACAATGGCTTTATACTTGCCTTCCAAGTTTTTGTAAACCGAATCGGGATGGTCTTTTCTTGCAATGGGCTTGTTGGTGGGAATCGCCACCACATCCATAGAGTAAATATCCCTAAATTCCCCTTCTTCGGTGAGTGCCGTACCTGTCATGCCGCATTTTTTGGCATATTTGTTAAAAAAGTTCTGGAAAGTTATGGTTGCAAAGGTTTTGGATTCTTTTTTAATCTCCACGCCCTCTTTAGCTTCAATTGCCTGGTGAAGCCCGTCAGAATAGCGGCGTCCGGGCATCATGCGCCCTGTAAATGTGTCAACAATCACAATCTCGCCATCAGTCACAACATAATCAACATCATTTTCGTAGTTATAATTCGCCTTTAGGGCGTTGTTTACATGATGCTGCTTGTCCGAATGGTCAGGGTCAGAAAGGTTGTCAATGGAGAAAAACCGCTCAGCCTTTTCAATGCCCTGCTGGGTCAGTGTGGTGGTCTTACGCTTTTCATCCACCACATAATCTCCTTCCTCCTTCATTTCCTGCCGTGCAAGGGGATTAAGTGCTTGGTCTTCATTCAAAACAGCACCCTTTTGAAGCCCTTTCACAAAACGGTCGGCAACTTTGTACATATCGGTCGCCTTGTCGGAGGGTCCAGAGATTATAAGGGGTGTTCTCGCCTCGTCAATCAAAATAGAGTCAATCTCGTCAATAATGGCAAAGTTAAGCCCGCGCTGAACCATGGCATCCTCATAAACCACCATATTGTCGCGCAGATAGTCAAAGCCAAGCTCATTATTGGTAGCATAGGTTATATCACAAGCATACTGCTCTTTACGCTGATTAGGCTCAAGCCCATGGTAAATACACCCAACCGTCAGCCCCAAAAAGCGGTGAATAGCCCCCATCCACTCCGAGTCACGTTTGGCAAGGTATTCATTAACCGTAACAACATGAACCCCTTTGCCCTCTAGTGCATTAAGATAGGCAGGAAGGGTAGAAGTAAGGGTTTTACCCTCACCTGTGCGCATTTCAGAAATGCGTCCTTGATGCAGCACAATGCCGCCCATAAGCTGGCAGGGGTAATGCTCCTGCCCCAAGGTGCGCACCGCCGCCTCTCTTACCACAGCATAAGCCTCAGGCAAAATGTCGTTAAGGGTCTCACCGCCAGCCAGCCGCTCCTTGAACTCCGCAGTCTTTGCCCTAAGCCCGTCATCATCCAAAGCCTTAATGGCTGGCTTAAAGCTCTCAATCTTCTCCACCATGGGCTGCACACGCTTAATCTCTTTTTCACTATATGTCTTAAACAATCCCATTTGTAAAACCTCCATAATCATTTACATTCAAATTCTATTCTACCAGATTTAGGGGTACATATGCAAGAGTTTTTTTATTGGAAGGATAATTTATATGCTAGATGCTAGATGCTAGCATCTAGCATCTGCCTTTTCCAAACTCATCACTTCAAAGAATTTGTGGCAGGTGAGCGAAACACCGTAATAATCGCCTTAGGGAGATACCTAAATACAGATTTCAACATATAAAATTTGCTAATTTTCATTAAGAGTAAAATTCTATTCAAAACCATAAAATTTTTCTGTAATTTTTGGTAAAAAACTCTTGACAAAGGGTGATGTCTATGTTAAAATCTAAATGCAAAGGAGTTCTCCGCAAGGAGTTCTCCGCAAAATATATTTTATATTAAGGAGGGCTTCAAAATGAAGTTTACAAAAGAGAAGCGCAAAAGCGCAAAAGCGCAATGGCAATGTTGTTGGCTATGGTGATGGCGTTTGCATTTTTGACGCCAATGTATGCTGGTGATGAGCTTGTATTTGGCGAAATCAAAGGCGAAGTTAGTTTAGTGGAAGTAGACGGCTCTGTGTTTGCAATTGCAGAGTATGTTGACGATTATTATCGCATAACAAGAACGCTTCAGAGGACTGGGCGTAGCCTCACTCCTTCTAGGGCTGATGCCAATGAAGGCAGAAGGATTCTTGTCGCTATGGGTATGTGTGAAGAAATGGCAGACATGATACCTATTGAAGACCTAGAAACAATAGCTACCTCGCCTTTTGTTACTGGAACGGTGGTTTATGTGGAAGAAACCCACGAAGGTGTTAGTCGCTATGTATCCGCTGAATATGCTCGGATACAAGCAGCTTATGCAAATACCTTACTTGATGCAAATTTTATGAATGTTGCACCTATGAATTCAGGGGAGTATATAAACTCTTACATTCGTGTTTTGCATGTTGTGTCGCGTGTTGCTGGCAATCCGCGAGAACTTCTACATGCCTCAGGAGCACATTGGCTGTCTATGCCCTTTAACAGGGGTTTCGGTTCGCTTGGTGTAGTGACACAACAATCTAATGCTATTTTTGGCTTAAGCACTGGTCATTTTAGTTACAGCTTTGGCTCCACTATACGTAGTGGAACTATTCCTGTTACATATCATGTGGCTGGTTCGTTTGCTGCACCTGGAATAACATTTCGACTGCCACCAAGGGATCAATTCGAGATATTTGTTACAGCTACAGATTTCAGAGTTACCATGGGTCATAGAACTGAGTTTATAAACCAAACTCTCCCCTTTTCTGTTGCTAGCCAAGCAACCTATACCCACAGAATTACTGGTATCGGTGCTCCTTCTCTTAGCATTGGGCTTGGTGGACTTGGTCTAGGTTTGGGGTTTACTTCATTCTACAGGCATTACACCGCTCAAGTCAGGATTAATCCATAGTCCTTAATATTGGATATTCGATACATTTGTGTTAAAGAGGAAGGGTGTACACAATTATGTCTGAGCAAAAAAGTGTTATAGAGCGTTTTTTCCGTGTTACAGTTTCAGAACAAGAAAAAAGTGACACAAGACACTTTCTTCGCATTATTAAATATGTTTTTTTTAGCACACTCCTTGGGATTTTGATAGGTTTGGCGACGACATTCCTTGGTCAGTGGATAAACGATGGGGTGCATCCAGACCATCGCCTTCTTGGATACTTAAGTGTTCTTGCTTTTTTATTTGCTTCCATTGGCTCACTAGGATTTGCTATACTTAACAGAAAATTTAGCCGCATCTTAAAAATATTCGATAAAGTGGCTTCCCAATAAGTCAAAGCTCTTGATGAAAAAGATGATGACGTCTAAGTATCTAGTGAAGATTCAAAACCCCTAACGTGTAATCGCGTTTGGGGTTTTGTTTTTGCAATAAATATTTATAAGAAAATCCTTGCAAATTTGCTGATATGTGTTAAAATAGATATAAGGATTTTAACATTTCAATATACAGGAGGTAGGTTAATGAAAGCACATTCAGCAGAAGCCATTAGAAATGTGGCTGTTATGGGGCATACGGGGTCTGGCAAGACCACCATGATGGAGGCGGCTCTAAACATTGCAGGGCTGACCACGCGCTTTGGGCGTGTGGAGGACGGAAACACGGTCTCAGACCACGACCCTGAGGAAATTCGCAGAAAAATTTCCATTGGGGCGTCTATGATTCCTATTGAGTGGAAGTCAGGCAAAATCAATTTTATCGACACTCCAGGGTTTTTTGACTTTTATGGGGAGGCGCATCAGGCACTTTCGGTGGCGGACATTGCCCTTATTGTGGTCAATGCAAAAGGCGGTGTTGAGGTTGGGACGGAAAAGGCGTGGGAGCTTGCTACAGCTGCGGGACTTCCCAAAATGATTTTTCTTAACAACATGGATGACGAAAATGTGGACTTTGACAAGCTTATTGAGGAACTTAAAGAAAAGTTTGGAAAGTGCATAGCCCCTTTGCAAGTGCCCATTCGTGAAGGCGGCAAGTTTGTAGGCTATGTTAATGCCATTAAAAAAGAAGGGCGTATGTACCGCACCTCTGGGGTTGAGACCTGCGATGTTCCCGCTGATATGGTTGACAGTGTGGACAACATCCACCACATGATTGAAGAAGCAGTGGCGGACGCCTGCCTTGAGCTTATGGAAAAGTTTTTTAACGAGGAACCTTTTACACGTGAAGAAATTTATTCTGGGCTTAGCAAGGGCATTGCTGATGCGGCTATTACGCCTGTAATTTTAGGCTCTGCCATATCGTCTATGGGCGTTGGGGTTATGATGGACAATATCAAGGACTTTTGCCCATCAACTGCCGAGCTTACTACAGAAATTAAGGTCAAAAACGTGAAAAGCGGTCAAGATGTGCAGCTGCCATGCAAGGTGGCAGGACCTCCTGTGGCATATGTTTTCAAAACAATTGCAGACAGCTTTGGCAAACTTTCTGTGTTTAGGGTTTATTCGGGGGTTTTCAAAAAGGACACTCCTCTTTATAACGCAAATAAAGAGCAAGCTGAAAAGATTAGCCAGCTGTTTGTACTTAGGGGCAAGGAGCAGATTGCTGTTGATGAGCTAAAGGCAGGCGACATTGGTGCCATTGCCAAGCTTGCCCACACATCCACCTGTGATACCCTTTGCACAAAGGACAATCCGTTTATTATTCCTGAAATTAACTTCCCAAAACCGTTGTTTGCCCAAGGCATCATGCCAAAGAACAAAGGGGATGAGGACAAGATTTCACAGGCGATTGCCCGCTTTTTGGACGAGGACAAGACCCTTAGCTTTAAGGTTGACCCTGAGACCAAACAAAGCGTGATTTCTGGATTAGGCGACAGCCATCTTGACGTAATTAAAAACAAAATGCAAACTAGAAATAAGCTGGAAGTTGAATTTACGCCACTTGTTATTCCTTATCGTGAAATGATTAAGGGCAAAAGCGATGTGCAAGGGCGTCACAAAAAGCAATCCGGCGGTGCAGGGCAATTTGGTGACGTTAAAATGCGTTTTGAGCCAAGTGGTGACACTTCCCAAAGCTATGTGTTTGAGCAAGAGATTTTTGGCGGCTCTGTGCCTAGAAACTACTGGCCGGCTGTTGAAAAAGGGGTGCAGGAGTCCTGCCTTGCAGGACCACTTGCGGGCTATCCTGTTGTGGGGCTTAAAGCTGTGCTTTATGACGGCAGCTACCACGCTGTTGACTCTAACGAGCTAAGCTTTAAGCTTGCTGCAATCATAGCATTTAAGGATGGCTTTATGAAGGCAAAGCCTGTAATCCTTGAGCCTATTATGCAGGCACAAATTAGTGTGCCTGACGAGTATACAGGCGACATTATCGGCGACATCAACAAGCGCGGCGGGCGCGTGCTTGGCATGAACAAAGAGGGCACAAAACAGGTTATTTCAGCCCAAGTGCCTTATGCCAAGATGGTCAGCTATTCCATTGACCTGCGCTCTTTGACACAGGGGCGCGGCGAGTTTACCATGGAGTTTGAGGCATATGAAGAAGCTTCAAGCGAAACCATGCAAAAGGTTATTGAGGAGCGCAAGAAAGATAGTTAAGGAGGAGGTATCGTTAATGGCTAAAGAAATTGAAGTCATTTTACGTTCAATTCTTTTTAATGCACTTGTGACAGATGATGTGGTGCAAATACGCAGGTCTATTATGGCGATGTGCAGCGGTGACGACATTGCAGCCGTAAAGGGGCAGTTGGCTGAGCTGGACACTGACCCAAAGACCAAAATAAAGAAGCAAGCTGAAAATTAATAGCTATTGGGAGGATATTTATGAAAAGGATTCTTATTGCAGTGGTGGTTTTAATTGCGGGGCTTATGGTTTTTGCGGCTTGCAACAGGGGCGGCAGTCACCATCCTGTGGATAGCCGTTTGGTAGGAACGTGGTTTTATGATGGCGGAGTTGGCGCGCAAATCAGTTTTACTGCCGAGGGCACAGGCTCTAGAAACTGGTGGGGCGGCATTGACAACTTCGACTGGGGCATGGATGGCAACAACCTTTACAAAGACATGCGCTCTGGGCTGGTTTTCAATAACAGAAACTATCTGAACTATGAACAGTGGACGGCTACTTTTAGCAATAACAACAACACTGTAGTGTTTTCTAGCAGGCAAGAAGCTGGTATGATTTTCACCTATCATAGGCTGAATTAGTTCCAAAATAAGTTGGGCGGACAACATTGTTTGTCCGCCCTTAATACATTATGTCCAGCGACACAAAAAGAGGGGAGTTATGCAATGGAGAATTATACAACAATAAACGCAGAAACCATCGACCGCTGGGTTGACAAGGGCTGGGTTTGGGGCACGCCCCTAACTCAGGAGCAGTGCGCTGCAGTTAGGCAAGGTGAGTGGGAGGTGGTTCTCACGCCCGCGCGGCATGTCCCCAAAGATTGGTTTTTGCCATTTGAAGGCACAAAAATACTTGGTCTTGCCAGCGGCGGCGGACAGCAGATGCCCGTTTTTGCTTTACTAGGTGCTGCATGCACCATCATGGACTTATCCGACCGCCAGCTTGAAAGCGAAAAGATGGTGGCTAAGCGCGAAGGGTATAATATCGAAATCGTCAAAGCAGATATGACCAAAACATTCCCCTTTGAAGATGACTCATTTGAGCTTATTTTCCACCCTGTTTCCAACTGCTATGTTGAAGATGTTGACCATGTTTGGAGGGAGTGTTACAGGGTTTTGCGCTCCGGGGGCATTTTATTATCTGGGCTGGATAATGGAATTAACTATCTTTTTGACGAGGACAAAGAGGGTGAGCCGCTTATTGTCACAAACACCCTGCCGTACAATCCCCTTAAAGACCCAAAACTAATGGAGAAACTACTCAAAAAGGATTATGGCGTGCAATTTAGCCATACATTTGACGAGCAAATTGGCGGGCAGTTAAAAGCTGGGTTTGTAATCACCGGGGCGTATGAGGATTTTAACCACAGCGACGAGGAGCCGGCAGCCACAGCCGCCGCAGGGATTCCAACTTTTTGGGCGACAAGGGCTGTGAAACCTATTTCGTAAATAGTCTCTAAGACTTTTTTGAAATCCTTGCGTATAATATTGTAAAAGCTTTAAGGAGTGTTTGAAATGTTAAAAAATGGATTTGTAGCTGCCCTCACCCTTTTGGGATTGTCGCTTTTGATTGCCAATGTAGGCATTTTTCGGGATGCGGAGTTTTTGCAAGTGACCCTGAGCCCCCGCATTTGGCCTGTAATCATAGTGGCTGTGGTTTTTGGGCTTATCAACGGTATGCTTGTGCCCATGGTCAAGCGGCTATTTGAAAGGGCAGTCACCCCCGTCCTTTTCATCCTCACCTTGGTGGTGGATGCAGGCGCACTCATGCTTACTGCGTGGCTTGCCCCAAATTCCCTCTACATCGGCAATTGGGCGACAGCCTTCATTATGGCGGCAGCCCTAGCTCTGGTGGGTGTGCTGGTCACAGGGCGGGAGATTGTCCCAAAAGACAGATAGTGCCCCACAGTCGATAAGACATGAAGTCCCACTATGCCGAATCATCCGGACGACCGAGGGCGGTCGTCCCTACAAGGCGGGTGGTCTACTGTAGGGACGGTCGCCCTCGACCGTCCGCCTTCTACTTTGATTCGTTTCAAAGTAGTTGAGACCAGGCGAGTACTGCTCGTCCCTACAAGCTATAATGCAAATTAAACTGGCGCGTCAAACAGGGGACTGTCCCACGCACTTTGGGACTGTCCCCGGGAGCACAGGAGGATTACTATGACCATTATTCTAGCCTTCTTCGGAATAATAACCATTTTGCCGATTTTAATTATCGGCATACTTTACATACGCTCAAAAGGAGAAAAAGGCGACTTTTTGCTGGCGGGCTGGAACACCATGAGCGAGGCAAAACGCGCCAAATACAACAAACGCGCCCTATTCACCTTTATGGGCTGGTTTTTCATTGGACTTTCTGCCCTTACGGCTCTTGTGTTTTTAGTGACGATTTTTCAGTGGCGCGTCCTCACCGCCGTGGGCTGGGGCGTGTGGACTATCTATGTGGCAGTTGGTTTAATTTATTCAAACATAAGCAAAAAATTTAGAAACAATAAGGAGGAATAGCAATGCAAACAATGTTTACATGGATTTTGGTAGGACTTGCGGGGCTTTTGGCTGTTATGGGCGGGCTGTGGTTTATAGGTCGCGGCGCATGGCTAATGAACGGCTATAACAGCATGGACAAGGAGAAAAAGGAACGTATTGACGAGAAAAAGTTTTTGCGTTTTAACGGTCAAGTGACCCTTGTGGCTGCCCTCATGACAGGCGTTTTTGCCCTTTTGAACCATTTTGGCGTGACCTGGGCATTTGGGTTTGGTATGTCTGGGGTTATCGTCATGGCTGGGGTGAATATTTATTCCATGCGCTCAAAACGCTTCCTTAAATCGGACGCGCCAGAGCTTGCCCCCGACAGCCCCAAAAAAGCCAAGGAGCGTAAAGCTAAGCTTGTTATGGCTGTTATAGCCACAGTGGTTTTAGCCATCCCTCTTGGATGGATTATGATTGAGGGCACGCGCCCTATAAGAGCCACAGTCACAGCCTCCGAGCTGCAAATCCGCGGCTTTTATGGCAGGACTGTTGCCCTTGACGACATTCTAGAAGTTCACCTGTACGAACAAAGCATGCTAGATATAGGCACAGGCGGCCGTCGGGCAGGGCACTCAAGCCCGAACAACCTTAGAGGCTCGTTTAGGGCAGGGCATCTTATAGTCCAAGGTCCAGATGAAGGTCCGACCATTCGTATAGAACGCCGCGGTGACACCACAATTTTTATCAGCAAAGCAAATGCGTCAGACACCAGAAGCCTGTATAATCAACTTATAAATGCAATGCCATAACCATGCTGCCGTCATTGCGGGCTTGACCCGCAATGACGGGGGTGACAGTATGGTGCGTTTTATTTAGTCGAACTCGGGCTATACGAGCAATACTTCAAATTCAGCCAGTCTATTTTTGGATTCATCGTCTACAATCAACTCGAAATAATCACCATTTTCTTCATGGCTATGGGCGAGGATTTCGCAATTGGCGTGGATGTACGCCGCCTGCTTGCTTTGGGCGTATGGAATCAGCACTGACATTTTGTTTCGCCCGCTGTTGTAGGCTTCCTCTATTGCAGACAGCAGGTAGTTTTTGCCCTCGCCTGTTTTTGCTGACATTTCAATGGTGGTTTCTAGACGGGGGTCGGCGGGTAGCGGTAACTCTATGTCTAGGTCCATTTTGTTATAGACCGTTATGGTCTTTTTTTCTGTTAATTCTAGGTCTTCTAGGGTTTTGAGTACGATGTCTCTGTGGTGCTCGCGGTGGGGGTGGGCGGCGTCGATTACAAAGACCAGCACATCTGCGTGGTTAAGTTCCTCAAGGGTTGCTTTGAAGGCTTGGATTAGGTGATGGGGGAGCTTTTCGATAAAGCCTACTGTGTCAGATAAAAGGATTTCTTGACCGCTGGGCAGGTGGGCGCGGCGCATGGTGGTGTCGAGGGTGGCAAAGAGTTTGTCTGCCACATAAACCTCGTCACCATCGGTCAAAAGGTTCATAATGCTGGATTTGCCTGCATTTGTATAGCCTACAAGAGAAACCACATAAGAACCGCTGCGCTCCCGCTTTTTGCGCATAGTTTCGCGGTTTTTGCGAATTTCTGCAAGCTCTGCCCTTAGAGTGTCCACGCGTTTGCGAATATGCCGCCTGTCGGTCTCAAGTTTGGTCTCGCCCGGTCCGCGGTTGCCAACACCCCCGCCAGCCGCAGTACCCCCCAAGCGCGACAAAATCTTGCCCATGCCTGTAAGGCGCGAGTTTCTATATTGCAACTGGGCAAGTTCCACCTGGAGCTTGCCCTCCGCAGAGTGGGCACCTGCAGCAAATATATCTAAAATCAAAATGCTCCTATCAATAATATTTAAGTCAAATTTATCTGCCAAATTCCTAAACATGGCAGGTGACATCTCGTCATTAAATATCAAGATATTGGGGGGCGGGTCAGAAAACTCCACCATCTCGGCAAGCTCCTCCACCTTGCCCTTGCCCAAATATGTGCCAGGATGGGGTCTATCCCGCTTTTGTATAAGCTCGTCAATTACCTCAATGCCCGCAGTCTTAGCCAGCTCCCTAAGTTCTGACAGCGAAAGCTCTATATCGTCCCCGCCATCATCAATAGCCACCAAAATAGCCCGCGGCTGTTCAAATTTCAAATCATGCACATCAATCACATCCTCTCAACCCTTATTATGCCACACATTAAGCCCAATGTAAACAAAAAGTTGCTATTTTTGTGAGATGGTGATATAATATCTTTATCAAGGGAGGTGTGTTTATGTTTGACAGAGAAAAGAAGCAATGGAGCGGAGATATAGCGGCAAAATATCCTGAGAAATGGATAGTGATGGTTGAAGTTGAGTATGATTATGATACTAATAAACACATGGGATATGTACATTTTGTGACGGATAATGAAAAAGAGGCGTATGACGAGTGCCAGAGAATAGGGGATACTATGGGCGTTGCTTTTGTAGAAGAAGGAATTATCCCTTATCAATGGCAAGTTGGAGGGTTGACTTCATGTTAGCGATAATAGTACCTTTTACCTCTGGCGGTCTTGGGCGGGTTGAAGTTAGACCGGATGTTATGACAAGGGACAGGCTGTCCTTAAAGCCCGTAAAATTCAAACTCGATTCTGGTTCGGATTTTACTTTAATGAAAACCGATGACCTTATTCGGGTGCTTGGCTATACTCGTGAATTGCTTGAAGCTTGTCCGGTTTACGATACTCCAGCCAAAACTGTGTCCTCTGACACACTTAGATTGCAATATATTGAGAACGTTTCCATTAAATTTGGCGAACGCGAGCTTCAGGGCTGCCGAGTTTTCTTTTGCTTGGATAGACACACATCTAATTTGATTGGTTGTGATATTTTGAAATATTTTAATTGGTCGGTTGATTATGATAAGGGTGAGCTAGTGATGACCCCTAGGCAAGTGAAGCCAGACTTGTTGCAAGGCGAGCAAGAAATACATATTTATACATTGGATGAGGGGTGCATGTAGGAATGAGTGGCAATAGGCAAGCCCCAAGGGGGCGCGGGCGTCAGCGGCGCAGGTTAAGTAACAAGTTTTACGGGCTTTTGGCTATTTTGGTTATTGGTGCGGTGCTTTATTTTGTTGTTACTGGTGTTATAGGCGGTGAGGATGATGCGGCTATAGAGGACGGGTATGAAAATGGCGCGGCTGGGGTTATTGCGGGGGAAGCTTTGCGGGTTTATCATGACCATGTAAATTTAGTTTATAGGATTGTACATGGCAATTCTCAGATACGCATTTCTAATCCTATGGGCTTTGCGGTGGAGACAGCATTTGACCCGGCTGCTGGGCAGATTATCTTACATACTGATATACCTATAATTTTAGACATACAAGGCGACACTGTGCATTTGCAAAGCCCGCGGGATGTTTATGAGCGGGTGCTTGTTATTGATGCTGGGCACGGGGGATATGATATTGGGGCACCGGCTCCCGGCGGGGTCAGAGAGAGCGACATTGTGCTGGCTATGGCGCATTATTTGTACGCGCTTTTTGAGCAGTCAAATAGTGGCATAACGGTCTTTATGACCAGGCATGGGGATGATTTTATGACTCCTAGAAGCCGGGCGGACTTTGCAAATGCTGTGGGGCATATGAAAATATCTATACATACCAATGCTTTTTCAGACACCTCAGTTGCAGGCACAGAGACCCTGTACAGCCCGATTTTGAACGCAAATAACCCAGCACTAGCCCAAATCATCCAAAATGCCCTTGTGGCGGAGCTTGGCACCCGCGACAGAGGAATTTTCACACGCAATGACCTTTATCAGCTGGCAAACACCCGCATCCCTGCGGCAATGGCTGAAATTGACTTCAAAACAAACCCCGCAGCCCTTGAAAATCTCACAAATTCGCAGTATCAACAAAGGGTTGCTAGGGCTTTGTATGAGGCTTTAATTCTTGCATTTAATGCAATACCTAATTAAGCGGGGATAATGGATGCTAATATTTGGTGAGAGGCACGAAATGTCGTGATAGGACACTTCCCTCGCCTGTCACCCCGCGCTTGACGCGGGGTCCCATCAAGTTCGCCGAATGACTATAGAGCGAAGAAGTGTTCGGCTAAACCGAGGGGACCCTGGGTCAAGCCCGCAATGACGGCGTATTTTGTTGTTTCAGCGAAATTAGGCAAACAATTTTTCCTTTGCCAAAAGCCTGTTGAAAATTAATATGCCCACTGTACATAGGGCGAGGATTGCGGCTGATATGATGGCTGGGTTTATTATTATGCCAAAGATTATAGCTAGGGTTATTAGGATTATGCTTAGCAGCATGCCGCCTATGGATACTATGAGGACAGCAGCTGAGCCTGTGCCTTTTAGCAGGCGGTATTCGCTGTCCCAGTCGTAGTTTGGGAATTTGGCGTTTGCATACATTGCCATAAAGCTGTTTAGGGTGATGTATGCTGCGGGGGTCAAAAGCAGCAGGGCAGAGGTCAGGACGCCGGGGGCTAATGCGATTATTAAGAGTATGCAAGAGATTATTGTGACAGGCAGAGTTAAGGTTAAAGACATGGCAATTTTTGAGTGGAAGATGGTTTTTGCAGATACTGGGATGGAGCACATTATCCAGTTATTGCGTCCTTCAAGTGATAGGTTGACGCAGGAAGCAGGGTAGATTGGGGCTAGGAACATAGGCACGATGAAGGCAAAGGGGGCTATGTAATTGCGGATGTCGTAGCCTTCAAGCCCAAGCCCGTAGGCTATTGTGTCAATGTCGATTACGAGTATGGCGATTGCCGCTGCTAGGAGCATCAGCGGGCCCATTAGGGTGTTCATGGTGTAGAGAACAGAGGTGGGCAGGCGGCGCATTTCTCTTTTGTAAAGTGCTTTGAAAGGTGTGGATGTTTTGAGTTCGCCAAGCTTATAATTGCTTCTTTTTCGCCTTGCGGCTAGGCGGGTGTTGATGCGCACGTAAAATTTTGCGGTTATGAAGATATACAGGGCAAAGGGAATTAGGCTTACGGCGGCAAACAGGGCAAAATAGCCCCAGTTTGCATAGGTCATGGCACTTACCAGCCAGCCTGCAGGGGGGTAAAAATTAGCCAAAAGCCCGGAAAACAGAAGCCCTAGGTCATCAAGCCCCATAACTTCCGCATCCCCTGTAATCATATCCGTTTGTAAGGTGAATATAAAATAAAAATACACACCTATCAGAATAAAGGCAATAATTGTCACAAATACATTGGCAAAACGAAAACGGCTGGTGAGTGCCACCATGGCTGTGCCTAAAAGGATTGTGGCTGTCATGGGAATCAGGGGTGCTAAAAACATGGCTGCCCCAAGCATGATAAAGCCATGGGCACTGTGGCTAAACTCGCCATATGCTGCCATGGCAGGGATAAACACCACCATGCTAAAGGCAAGCATGGCAAAATAAAGCATGGCAATGCGGCTTAGGACAATTGCTGTGGCACTTACAGGCAGACTCATTGTGGCGTCATAATCCTTATGCCCAAATAAGACACCTTTTGCACGCATATAGGTGAAAACAAGGGCAATGATGAATACGGTAATTATGCTAAGGCTAGGGAGCACGTCATAAGGCCCCAAAACGCCAGCCCCCATAGAGAGCCAATAGCTTCCAGCCACCGCCAGCCCTATTATGGCAACCACAGCAAAACCTAGCAAAATGACGTTTGCTGTGTTGTCTTTTTTTGATTTTAGCATTTTATTGATGCCAAATACGCCGAGTAGTTGTAGGCGTAGAAGTGTTAGAAATTTGGACATAATCAGTCTCCTATCGAGGGTTTATAAAGGCTAGAACTAGGAATCTAAACCCAGTATACACCGCCATGACCCACAGGGCGATGCCTCCTGTGGTCAGGCTTAAGGGGGAGTGCGCCGCCGCGTGGGCGAAGGAATTTTCAAACATAGCAGCTGTGCCAAGGTAAAATACTGCCAAAACTATGATATTTATGATGACGTCAAGGATTCTTAATTTAGCTCTGGATGTGAACACAGGCTTTATAACCTCGCCGTCCTTAAGTCTTTTTATTGTTCTGATTATAAGCCTTACAAAAGAAATGGCGTGCAAAATGCCCAAGGCGGTTAAAATGGTAAAAAAAGTATCAAGGGTTACAAGGGCGTCCCTGCCTACTTGCTCAAAAATCCCGATGTGGGCGGCGTCCATGAGGACGGTCCCAAGTTCAGTGGTTGAGTTATATGCCATGTTTCCAAGAAATACCACAGCAGTGCCGCCAAATCTGTGGGAGAGGAATCTGATTCCGCCGCTGTAGCCTGGGGTTTGCGCGTCTTGCCAGATGTGGGCTGTGTCAAGGTCAATACGCCAGCCTGCACCGAAAGAAAGTGGCGCGCCATGGTCAAAGGCGGGGATGGCGTAAAAGCGATGTCTAAGAAGGATTTTTGAAAATTGGTCAGGAATGTCAATTGTGCCCATCTGAATCCCGACCCACCGCGCCATGTCAATAATGCTTGAATACATAAACAAAGCAGGAACGGCAATAGGCGAGGCTGGCGGATTCCACGCCCTCGCGCCAAAAAAGCCGAGCCTATGCCCGCCGGCAACGCGCCCTGTGGCGTGGGCTGTGCCCACACATGTAAATGTGTCATAAAGCCCAAGGGGATGCAGGATATGCTGGGTCATAAATTCGTCAAAACTCTGCCCGCTAACTTCTTCAATCAAAATCCCTAATGCAATATAATTCGCATTGCTAGGAGTAAGGCTTGCGCCGCGGCTGGTGGGGGTTAGCTCTACGTTTGCCATCTGCTGAATAAATTCATCTGTTGTTTGCAGGGTTGCCGAAGGGAAGTGTCTTTCGTCGTTGGTCATGACGTTTGTGTGGTGTAAAAGGCTGAAAATGGTCATATCTGCACTAGGAAACCACGGTAGATGCTGACTGACAGGGTCCATGACAGACAAAAGCCCCGTTTCCTCAAGCATCAACACCCCAAGCCCAGTGAATGCCTTAGAAAGTGAGCCTATTTGGAATAAAGTGTCAGCAGTAGTATTATTAAGGACAAAAGCCGTGCCCTCGCTTTCCACCACAGCGACAGCCGAGCTTGGAAATCTGGCATTGCCCATAACATCCGTGATGTGCATGCGGGTATCCCGGTCAAGGGAAATGTGGGTCGCCCCGCAAGCCACACAAAGCATCACCAGCCACGCCATAAGCTTTCCCATCACACCACCCCCTGTGCTAACTCCACATAAAGCTCCTCAAGGGAACTGTCTCCAAGCACCTCGTCAGTATTGCCCACTGTCACCAGCTTGCCGCCCTTTATTATGCCTATTTTATTGCATAATTTCTCTACGACAACTAAAACATGACTGGAAAAAAACACTGCCGAGCCGAGCTCACACAGCTCTGTGAGCATCTCCCGCAGGCGAATGGCAGAAATTGGGTCAAGCCCGATAAAGGGCTCATCCAAAATGAGTAGCTTTGGCTGGTGCAAAAACGCGCCAATTAGTGATATTTTCTGCTTCATCCCGTGGGAATAGCTGGAAATCAAATCACCAAGGGCAGGGGTCATCTCAAAAGCTTCAGCATATTTTTCGACCCGCTCTCGCCGCACTCCTTTGTCCACCCCAAAAATATCTCCCATATAATTCAAATATTGAATCCCTGTTATATGTTCATAAATATCAGGCTTATCAGGAATGTAGGCAATATGGCTTTTAGCCGCCACTGGGTCGTCCTTTACTGAGTGCCCGCACACATGAATGGAGCCGCCCTCAAAATCAATAACCCCCACCACCGACCGGATGGTGGTGGTCTTGCCAGCCCCATTGTGCCCAATAAACCCGAAAATGTCCCCGGCTTGGACAGTCAAATTAAGCCCGTCCACAGCCTTAACGCCGCCTGAATAGCTTTTGGTAAAATCCCTAATCTCTAAAATATTTTGCAAAATTATCCCTCCAAATCAGTCCCCAAGCCCACCCTCGAAAAACAAAATCGGCACTGGTTATCACATTGCACAATAAATTGTACCCATGTAACATTATGACCAAGACATTTATTCATGGGGCGCGGTCACCGCCCCTTCAACTCAGAAATTGCCAAGCATTTTAAGTCTGCTCAAGACCTGTGCCGCGTCTTTTGATTTTCTACCTGCTGATTTTTACTCTAAGTCTGCTGATTTTTACTCTAAGTCTATTGTCCAATTTAGTCCTTGAAGCTTGGTATCTATTTGACGGTATTCCTTAGCAATCTCGTCAATTTGCTTTTGTAAAACTTTGGTATCTATAGTGCGTACAAATTTTATTTCATTTTGGCTATATCTGCTGACGGTAATCATTGCGGCTTCATACATGCCGCGATACGCCTTGTGCTTCGCGCCTAAATAGTCGCGCAGGGCGATAGCATCAGAAATGGTCATTTCATCGCCAAATTGTGCAGAGCTATTAGTTTTATTTATCCTTTGGACCAATTCAAGGAAACGCTGCATATTGCTGTCGTATGCGGCAATCAGCTCCTCTGGATTTTCTGCAGGCTCATCACCTTCTTGAACCTTAGCATTTAGCTGGATACGGTTTAGTAATTTGGCGTTTTGCTTTTGAAGCTCCGCTCTTTCGATTAACGCTTCTGCAAGTTTCATAATTAAACCTCCTCAATCAAATCCAATTTATGCTCTTTGTTCATTAATTTACAGGCGTCGATAAAGCCCTCCAAAGATATGCTGTTTAGCTGGGTGCCTGTGCGCACACGCAGGGAGATTGTGCCCTCCTGCACCTCTTTGTCGCCAAGGATTATGACGTACGGGGTCAGCTCGTTTCTATAGCTCTTGATTTTGTTACCCATTGTGCCGCTGGATTTGTCTACATTCACCCTAAAGCCGGCTTCTTCTAACTGGTCTTTAATGCTGTCGGCGTAGGTGTTATGTTCATCATGCACAGGCACTATGCCAACTTGCACAGGGGAGAGCCAAAAGGGGAAGCGTGCGGCAAAATGCTCGGTAATAACGCCCATAAAGCGTTCGATTGAGCCAAGGGTGGTGTGATGCACCATGATTGGGCGGTGTTTGGTGTTGTCGGCACCCACATAGGTCAGGTTGAAGCGTTCGGGCATTTGGAAGTCCAGCTGGATTGTGCCACATTGCCATGTGCGCCCTATGCAGTCGCTCAGGTGAAAGTCGATTTTTGGACCATAAAACGCGCCGTCGCCTTCATTAAGCACATAGTTCATTTCAAGCTCGTCAAGGACGTCATTTAGGGCTTTTGTAGCCACTTCCCAGTCCTCGTCCGCCCCCATGGAGTTTTCAGGGCGGGTGGACAGCTCCACACGGATATTCTCAAAGCCAAAGGTCTCATAAACCGTGGTAAACATGTTGATTGCGTTTTTGATTTCATCTTTAATTTGCTCTTTTGTCATGAAAATGTGGGCATCATCTTGGGTGAAGCAGCGCACGCGCATCAGCCCGTGGAGGGTGCCTGACAACTCGTGGCGGTGGACCAGCCCAAGCTCGCCCATCCGCTGGGGCAAATCACGGTAGGAGTGCAATTTGCGCTTAAACACAAGCATAGCCCCCGGGCAGTTCATGGGCTTTACGGCGAAATCCGTTTCGTCAATGGTTGTGGTGTACATATTGTCGCGGTAATGCTCCCAATGCCCACTCCTATGCCACAAATCCTGATTTAGGATAATAGGCGTCTTAATCTCGGTATATCCAAATTTTGTATGTGTTTTGCGCCAAAATTCCTCAACCAAATTGCGAAGCACCATGCCCTTTGGGAAGAAAAAGGGAAAGCCCGGACCTTCGGGGTAAAGGTCAAACAAATCATGCTGGACGCCAAGGGTTCTGTGGTCACGCTTTTTGGCTTCTTCTAAGAATTTATGATATGCTTTAAGTTCCTTTGTGCTTGGAAATGCGTGAACATACACCCGTTGAAGCACAGGGCGGTCACTCTCCCCCCGCCAATACGCCCCTGCGATTGATGCGACGCTAAAGCCCCAATTGCGAAGCTCGCGGGTGTTTGCCACATGAGGTCCTGCGCACATGTCCACAAAGTCCCCAAGCTCATAGGCAGAAACCGTCTCACCTGCCGCGGCAAATTCCCGTGCCAGTTCAAGCTTATAAGGCTCATTGGCAAAATAACTTTCAGGGTCGCCAACCTCTTGATAAACAAAATCAATATCACTTTTAATTATTTCGGTCATACGGGCTTCAATTGCCGCAAAATCAGCATCTGTCAGGGTATGCCCATCAATGTCAAAGTCATAATACAGCCCATTTTCAATGTTAGGTCCAATGCCCAGCTTAACGCCGTCCCCGCCAAAAAGCTCTCGCACAGCCCGCGCCAAAACATGCGCCATAGAGTGACGCGCCTTTTCAATATACTCCATGCTAATCTCTTTTGCCATAATCAACACTCCTTTTCGTTAAGTTATTATACCATACATTGCAAAAAAATCAAGTAAAAATTGCGCGTCTGCCAGATTTTGGACTTGACAAATTTGGAAAATGGCATATAATAGGTCTATTAAGAAAAATTTAGGAGGACAAGTTAATGAAACTAAAGAAAATTTTGACATTTCTGATGGTGATTGTGATGGCACTGGGGATAATGACTGCCACCGCCATGGGCGAGATAGTCCTTGAGATGCCCCAGCGGGAGGACGTCCAGTATATTGTGGATTTGGTGACACAGGAATATAACATTATTCCTTTGCTTGAGCAATTTGGCTTTGGGCTTGATGATTTTGTTCAATACATGTACCGCGGAGCCACAGACATTGAAATAATGCTTGCCTTTTTGCTGGAATTTGGTGAAAACTGGCTGGTTGTCATGACTGAGGAGTCTGCCAGGGACATTTTGGCGGCATATGCTGAACATGGCGCGGATTTGACCGCCACGGTGCTTACGGGCATTTTTGAGTGGGCGTGGGACCCTCGCGCAAATTGGAGCGAGATTAGCGCGATTGTTGAAGCTGAGCATCTTGGGGAGCGTTTTGAGCTAAACGCCACAAATAACTCCTTTGGCGTGATTTTTAGTGAGCTTACAGGAGCAAATCTTAATTTGTTTGTTAAAAATAACGGCGACCAATATATTACATTTGCATTTCATGTGCTGCATGTCACTCAGGATTACCTGGTGCCCCAGCCCTTTTACTTTTGGGACGAGGAGCTCATGTACAAAATTGCCGAAATCCCCCCGGGCAGGTATTTTGTAATCCAGCTGCCCCCATCGGTCATTGACCAAAGTTTTGTGTCTTATGAACTTTTTGGCGTAGACACGCCGCAAATAACAGCCGATTTTGGCTTTAGATACACCCTTTTACCCCTTGGGTATGAATAAACACCTAAAACCTGTGTATTTCAGCTTCATTTAGGGCTTTCTCCATCATTTCATCAAGCCCGGGGACATCTTTTTCAATGCTTTGGATGATGGAGAGTTTTGGCTTAGTTTCGGGATGTTTTGGCAAAAATAAAGTGCAGCAATCGTCATATGGGCGGATGGAAACCCCGTAAGTGCCGATTTTCTTGGCTATATCGATTATGTCTTTTTTGTCAAAACAGGCAAGAGGGCGCAAAATGGGGAGTTCGGTTGTGCCGCTCATGGCGTGCAGGCTCTGCAAAGTCTGGCTTGCCACCTGCCCCACCGCGTCCCCTGTGATAAGGGCTAGGGCTTTGTATTTTTGCGCGGTTTTGTCTGCCATTTTTAGCATGCTTCGTTTGAGTAAAATGGTGATTTTCTCAGGGGGGGTGTGGTCGTTTAGGGCAAGTTGTATTTGAGTAAAATTCACCACGAGCAGGCGGATTTTGCCTGTAAAATGGGCAAGCTGTTTGCACAAATCAAGGACTTTTTCTTTTGCTCTATCAGAAGTATATGGAGGTGAATGGAAATAAATGCAAACCAGCTCCACCCCGCGCTTTGCCGCCAAATAGCCTGCCACAGGGCTGTCAATGCCCCCTGAAAGGAGCAAAACGCCCTTGCCAGCTGAGCCTGGCGGCAGCCCGCCTGGGCCCTGGACTTCCACATCCTGCGAATATACAAAAACATCGCCTCGAATCTCAATCATAAGGCTTAAATCGGGATTATGGAGTTCAACTTTTAGAGCGGGAATTTTCTCAAGTAAATAGCCGCCTACTTGGCGGGAAATGTCATCAGAACGTCCGAGAAAGCTCTTGTCTGCGCGTTTTGTGGTGACGCGAAAAGTTTGGTCAGGGTGAGAATGCTCGCGCATAAAGGCAAGTGCCGCAGCCATTATGCCGTCCATGGAACGCTCCTCTATACGCATGGCGGTGGTAACGGAGCTAATCCCAAAAACACAGGAAATATGCGGGATTAGATGGGATAAAGGCTCCCCATCTGCCACACGTTTTCTCACCACAAAACGCCCCTGCTCTTTGTAGGCGGTGTACTCGTTTGGGTAGGTGGCATTTAAGTTCCTGCGAATGGCGTTTAACAGCATGTCCTCATACTGCCGCCTGTTGCCGCCCCTGAGGGCAATCTCGCCATATTTCACAAGCAAAACTTCTACTTTCTCATAAGCATTTTCACACATTTCTCAAATTTCTCCTTTGCAATTTCAATTTCTTCTAAAGTATTTTCAGGTGAGAAGCTAACGCGCATGGCGTCATTAACGCCTTTTTTGTGCTGTTTTTTTGTAGAGCATGCGTGACCGACAGACACATACACACCCTCGGCAGACAGGGCATTTAGCAGAATATGGGACTTTACACCAGCTATGCTAAAGCTCAAAATATAGGGACTGACATTCTCACCACCATGAATTTCAGCATTTTTCAAAACCTTGAGAAAGCTAGTTTTTAAGGTGATTACGTGAGCATGGTGTGCTGCTAAATTTGCCCAAAAATCCTTAGCGGCGGCTGCCATTGCCATGATGCCCGCCACATTTTCCGTGCCGCTTCTGAGCCCGCCCTCGTGCCCGCCACCGTAAATTATTGGTGCCAAATTGACCCCATCACGCACATACAGTGCACCAACGCCCTTTAAGCCGCCAATTTTGTGAGCAGACATACTGAGTAAATCAATACCCAAACTCTTAACATTTATAGGTAGCTTACAAAAACTCTGGCAGGCGTCTACATGAGTAAGTGCGTGTTTATCAGACTTTCTCAGGTCACGAATTTCGCCGTTTTCACTATTCACATGAGAAAGCACACGCAAATCCGAAAAATCGGCATCATGCACCACGTCAAAACCTTGGCTTTTCAGCTTGTTTAGAGGCTCAACAATTGAGGGATGCTCAAATTTAGTCGTGGAAATCCTAAAATCCTTATGCTTTTTGACTGCGCCAAAAATAGCCAGATTGTTGGCTTCTGTGCCGCTGCCTGTAAAATAAATTTCAGTGGGCTTTGCTCCGATAATTCGTGCAATTTCCTCCCGCGCCGCGGTAATTTCTCTATCCGCATCCATTCCCATTTGGTGCAAACTTGAAGGATTGCCAAACACCGAAAAAGACCGCTCAAGGGCAACTTTTGCGGCGTGTGACGGTTTTGTAGTTGCAGCATTGTCTAAATAAATCATAAGTCCAGTCCTTGTAAATGGTAATTTATACCTGCAAGCACCGCAGCCGCTGCCGACTGACATCGCAGGATGCGGCTGCCTAGGGTTATTGTAGGTATTTTTCTTTCTGTAAAAAGTTCAGCTTCTTCACGAGAAAATCCGCCTTCCGAGCCTACAAAAAATGCCATTTTCTCAATTTTTGTAAGCTCAACCTCACTCAAATATGCAGCCAAAGTACGGGCTTTCTCAAGCTCATAACACACAAAGGTCGTATCAAAATTTAATGCGTCATTCAGTGCTTTCTCAAGGGTCATGATGCCGTCAACCTGCGGCACACGCCCCCTATGGCACAGCTTGGCGGCAGATTCCGCAATTTTTTGCCACCGCGCCACCTTGCCTGCGTCATCAGCCGGGCGCGAGGTGCAGCGGGCGGTGACTATAGGCACAATCCGCGCCACCCCAAGCTCTGTCACATGCTCAATAATATCATTCATTTTATTGCCCTTTGGCAATGCTTGATACAGCACAATCTCAAAGGGCAATTCTGCCGGATTTTCAAGCTTTCTCACAATTTTAGCTGTTACCTGATTTTTGGATAAATGAGTAACAGCGCAGATGTGGTCAGTGCCGCTACCACTCACCGTTGTCACAATTTCCTCGCCCACCCGCAGCCGCAAAACATGAGCATGACTGGCGTTTTCACCTGTCAGCCTAATTTCATTCTCACCTATACTTTTCTCGTCAACAAAAAATCTATACATTTGAACACCTAGCACTCATCGCAGCCCAGCCCTCTTGTTCCAGCGTTTGCTCAACCTTAAAACCATGAATTTCAAGGGCTTTCGTCACATCATCCACCCTGTCATCAATAATCCCGCTTACAATAAACAGCCCATCTTTCTCAATAAAACGAGAAATAATAGGAGTAAGCGCAATAATAACATCAGCAACAATATTTGCAGCAACAATGTTAAAAGTGCCTGAAACTAGGCTTTCGTCCTCAAGAATATTGCCGCATAGGGCTGTATATTGCGCGTCATTTATGCCATTATGCTCTGCGTTAATTTTCACCATTTTGGCGGCAGCCGGGTCAATATCCACAGCCGTAAGGTGGCTTGCCCCTAGCAAAATGCCAGTAAGCCCCAAAATACCACTGCCACAGCCCACATCAAACAGCCTGTCCCCTCTGCGGACATATTCCTCCAAAAGCTGCAGGCAAAGGGCTGTGCTTTGGTGCTGTCCTGTGCCAAAAACATGACCAGGGTCGATGGTAAACACCACCTCGCTTTGGGCGGGGTCGTAATTCTCCCAAAAAGGGCGGATGACCAAGTTTTTGCCCACTTTAAGGGGTTTATAGTGCTCAAGCCAAGTGTTTGCCCAGTTATCCTCAACTTTCTCAAAAATTACCGTGCCCAAAGAGCCCACAGCGCGGGTTATATCCTCCTCGCTCCACCGATTTTCGTCAGGGGATAAATAAAACCGCACCACAGGCAGCCCTGTGGTAGGCAGTTTTTCATCCAGATAGTCCCAGTTAAGCTCATGCTCCAAAAAACGCAGGTTCTCCGCAGGGTCGTCAATCTCCACAGCCTCAAGCCCAATAATCAATAAAGCACCGCAAACGGGCTCAATATTCTCACTCGAAGTTTCAATCGAAACCTTTAACCAGCTCATATTCTAACTTTCAACTCCTCTTTTGTTTCTTCCAAATAGACCGGTGCACAGGTAACCAAGAGCCACCGAAGCCAGTGCCAGCAGGGTGTCGCGGGCAATGGCACCCCCGCCGCCATAGGTGATTGTGTGCAGCATATTCCCGCCCACGCCCTGATTAAACAGCACGAAAACCGCACCCAGCACCAGCCCCATCACCGCAAAATACACCGACGCCTCATAGCGTTTGATGAGCGCGCCAATAATTCTTGCAGCAATAACCAGTCCAGCAATAGCACCTACGAAAAACACAGCAATAATCAGCATTGCGTTAAAGCCATAATACCAGTCCATTTGCCCAATAAGTGAACGAGCAAAATTGTCCACAGCCCCGTAAATCTTGTCAAACTGCCCGATTAGGATGAGTATCATAGCCCCGCTGACCCCAGGCAGGGCAATCAAAAAACAAGCGATAAAGCCCGCGCCAAAGATAATAAGTCCCTGCACAAATGTTCCCATATAATAGGGCACCTGGGCATCGTACTCATAATTACTTTCAGGGGCGATAAAGGCTAGGACGATGATGGCAACAAGCCCCACCAATAAAAGCCCAAAGTTCCACTTTTGAGGCAGCCCTGGCTTTATTTTGCGGTAAATTACAGGGACAGAGCCAAGGACAAGCCCTATAAAAAAGGCATAACTTGGAAGCTCGAACCGCTCAATTACCATTAACAAAAACCCAGCGGATGCCAAAATCCCCGCCGCTGCACCCGCGCCTATGGGCATCAGGAATTTCATAGTATTTTTGAAGTCTTTACGAATGCTGTTAAGGCTTTCGATAAGCTTGTCATATATTCCCATAACCACCGCAAAAGTGGACGCCGACAGCCCGGGAATAACCAGTGCCAGCCCTATAAAAATGCCTTTGATAAAGTTTATAACCATTTAACACCTCAGGTCTTAGTTTTCAAAAAACGTGCCGAATAATTTTAACATATACTCATGGTCAGCGACGGACGCAAGCTCGCGGATGGCGTGCATTGCGAGGACGGGCATGCCCATATCCACTACATTTACTGAAAGGTTGGCGGACATCATAGCCCCCACGGTGCCCCCGCCCTGCACATCCGAGCGCACGATATAGCCTTGACAGGGCACCCCTGCCTTTTCGCACAGCCCCTTGAAGACCGCCGCTGTATGTGCCGTTGTGGCGTATTTTTGCATTGGCGAATATTTTAGCACTGGTCCTTTGCCGATTAAAGTCTTTGTGGTCGGGTCGTCTTTGTCAGCGTAGTTGGGGTTTGTGGCGTGGGCAAGGTCGGCGGAGATTATATAGGAATTTGCAAGCATTTTGGAAAATCCTTGCTCGCATTTATCAGGGCAAATGCGGCGTAGCACGCTCTCAAAGAAGCGGGATTGACCTCCATGGGCTGTGAGCGAGCCGATTTCCTCGTTGTCAGGGCAAAAGATAAGCTTGGTAAACTCGCCAGCCTGCGCATTTTTAAGTGCCTGCACCCCGCCATGCACCATCCACAAATCATCCAGGCGGGACGCGGAAATAAACTCCTCGTCTGCACCAACCAAGAGAGCCGGGGCATATTCATACAGCATCAGGTCAAAATCAAGAATCTGGCAAGACTCGCACCCAAGCTCTTTTGTAAGTATATTCACCAGATAGTTATTATTTTCCAATTCCTCATTAATTAACCCGGCAAATGGTAAAGTATGGGTTTGTCCGTTAATTTCAAAACCCTTGTTGACCTCGCGGTTAAGGTGAATGGCAAGAGAAGGGATGATGACCAGCGGACGGTTGATGTTGACAAGCTTTTGCACAGGGCTCATAAAGCAGTCGCCTTTAAGCATCACGCGCCCAGCCAGTGCCAGCGGGCGGTCAAACCATGTATGTAAAATCTGCCCGCCGTATGGGGCTGTGTTTAGCTTAATATGCTCCCCCACAGTCATTTGCGGATTAGGCTTAACCACAAAACAGGGCGAATCCGTGTGAGCCGCAATCCCGCGCACCCCTCCTGCCTGCTTGCCATTTCCAACAATAAAAGCAATAAACGCCGAACTATTCTTTTTGACAAAATATTTGCCGCCAGGCTGAAGAACCCAGTTGTCCCCCTCAAAAAGCTCCACAAACCCAGCGGCTTCAAGCTCATTGCAAGCAACCTCAGTCGCGTGGAAAGCCGTGGGGCTTTGGTTGATATAATCCAGCAGTCCTTGTACATTTTTCATAACTCTTTCCTCCTATAGTAGTGCCTTTTGCATTACATTATAACAGATAAAAAAAATATTTGCAACAATTATGTAAATGTGGTAAAATGATTGTAACGATTGGAGTGGATGACTTGTTAAAATTATTAAAAAGATTCGGTAAGCCCTTTATACCGCTGTTTTTTGTTGCGGTATTTCTTTTGGTTGGGCGGGCGTCAATGGAGCTTATGCTCCCTGCCATGATGTCTGACATTGTGGATGTAGGCATTGGGCAAGGCGGCATTGACCTTTCAGAATATTCCTCTGAGGATGTCCTCAGGTTTGCCCAGAGCTATTATGGCGCGGACACCTTTGACCACAGGCTAAAAGACCGATTTGCCGTGAATTATCTGCGGCAGCTCTACATTGCCCAAGGTGTGGATATGGACGCCCACCAGCTGGATTATGTGTGGAGTCAGGGCATGGTCATGGTGGTCATAACCCTAATTGCAGTGACAGCCTCTGTCATTCAGGGCTTTGTGTCCTCGCGCATTGCCACAGGGCTAGCAAGAAACATCCGCGCCACAATTTTTAGCAAGGTTACAGGCTTTAATAATGCTGAATATAACCAGTTTTCAACAGCTTCACTTATAACCCGCTCCACCAATGATGTTAACCAGATTCAAGCCCTTATGGCTATGGCGGTACGGATTATCATTTTTTCGCCTATAATGGGCATTGGCGGGGTCTTGATGGTGCTTGGCACTGATGTGTCTATGGCTTGGGTAATTGCCCTTACCGTGGGGCTTATTGTGGCGTTTATCACCATTTTCATTATCATTTCTACCCCTAAATTTAAGCTTATGCAAAAATTAATTGATAAAGTAAACCTTGTAACCCGCGAATCCCTGACGGGAATCATGGTTATCCGCGCTTTTACCGCGCAGGAGCACGAGACAGCCCGCTTTGACGAGGTAAACTCCCGCTTGCGTAAAAACTCCCTATTCCTAGCCCGCTTGGGTGCTTTGCAAATGCCCCTAATCTCTCTGGTTATGGGCATGTCATATGTGCTCATCATCTGGATTGGCGGGCACTCCATCAACGAAGGCAACATCAACGTAGGCGATATGATGGCGTTTATTACATATACCATGTTTATTGTATGGTCGTTTTTGATGCTTGCAATGATTGTGATTCAGCTGCCCCGTGCACAGGTCGCCGCTGGGCGCATTATGGAAATTATGAACACAAGCGAAAGCATCCTTGACCCCAAAAACCCTGTGGACATAGATACGTCAAAAGGCAGTATAAAGTTTGAGAACGTGAGCTTTAAGTTTCCCGGGGCTTCTAGTGACGCCCTTTCTGGAGTCAGTTTTGAGGCAAAAAGTGGCGAGATGACGGCTATTGTCGGCTCTACAGGGGCTGGCAAAACTTCTTTGGTCAATCTTATTCCCCGCTTTTATGATGTGACTGACGGGCGGGTGCTGGTTAATGATGTGGATGTGCGGGAAACTTCTCAAGAGGGCTTGCGGAATTTAATCGGCTATGTGCCTCAAAAGGCATTGCTATTTTCTGGGACAATTGCAAGTAATATCCAGTATGCTGGTGATGTTGATGAAGCTGCCATGGAAAAGGCGGCGCGGATTGCCCAAGCAGATGACTTTATAGATGAAAAGGCCGAAAAATACGAGGATGAAATTACTCAAGGGGGCACGAATGTTTCAGGGGGTCAGCGTCAGCGGCTGTCCATTGCCCGCGCCATTGCCAAAGACCCCAAAATATACATCTTTGACGATAGTTTTTCTGCACTTGATTATAAAACCGATGCAGCCCTACGTGCCGCCATTGCTGAAGAAATTGGCGACGCCACCTTAATTGTGGTTGCCCAGCGCATTAACACCGTTAAGGGAGCACACAAAATCGTTGTTTTAGACGAGGGCAAAGTGGTAGGTATTGGCAGACATAAAGAGCTTTTAGGAACATGTGATGTTTACAAACAAATTGCCGCTTCCCAGCTTTCAATTGAGGAAATGAAGCGCGAGCTTGCAGGAATTGAAGGGGGTGGGGTGTAATGAGTCAGCAGAGCAATCAAGGCAATCAAAGCCAAAGACAACAAGCCCCCATGATGGGCAGGCGGCGCGGCATGGGCGGGCATCCGGGCATGACCCCCACGGAAAAAGCCAAGGATTTTAAAGCAACCATGAAACAGCTAATGCAATATTTAAAGCCATTTAGGTTTATACTAATTATATCCGTGTTTTTTGCGGCATTTGGGGCGGCTCTTAATACCATTCCTCCTCTAATGCTGGGAAATGCTGCCAATGTCATTAATGACGGTGTGCAGGGGCGTGTATATGGCGGTGATGGGGTGGATTTTGACGCCCTTAGAATTATTGCATTTATACTAATCGGGCTTTATGCAGGCTCATTCATTTTCCAGATCATGCAGGGAACTATCATGGCGGGCACTGCCCAAAAAATAAGCTATAATCTGCGCAAAGCTTTTTATGCAAAAATAAACCGCATGCCCCTGAAGTATTTTGACAAAAACCCCCACGGAGACGTGCTTTCACGCATGACAAACGACATTGACCTAATAGGCGACACCCTTGGGCAAACCATGACACAGGTTGTCACCTCTGCGGTAAGCTTGATTATGATTATCACAATGATGCTCTTGATTTCTGTGACTATGACAGGAGTTGCCCTAGTCACCCTGCCCCTTTCGTTTATAATCGTAATGTTTGTGGTTAAACGCTCCCAAAGATATTTTAAGTCCCAACAAAAATATCTTGGTGCTGTGAATGGGCAAATTGAGGAGACCTTTGCAGGGCATCAGGTGGTTAAGGCATTTAACGCGGAAACCCGCTCTCTGTCAGCTTTTGTTAAGGACAATAACAAGCTGTTTTCTGCCGCGTGGAAGGCGCAGTTTGTGTCTGCTCTAATTTTTCCGCTTATGTTTTTTGTAAGCAATGTGGGTTATGTTATAGTTACGATTTTTGGCGCGTTTTTGGCGATTCAGGGGGCAATTTATGTGGGTACAATCCTCTCTTTTGTCCTATATGCCAGGCGCACCTCAGACCCAATCAACATGCTTGCCCAAGTGTCCTCGCTGCTTCAGTCCACAGTGGCTGCTGCCGAGCGCGTGTTTGAGTTTTTGGGCGAGGAAGAAGAAGTGCCTGATTGCACAAATGCTGTAGATGTGGACACAATTGACGGCAAGGTTGCCTTTGAGAATGTGAATTTTGGATACCTTGAGGACACCCCCATCATCCACAATTTCAGCGCGGACATTGCCCAAGGCAGGCGGGTTGCCATTGTGGGCCCCACAGGGGCTGGCAAAACTACAATTGTTAAACTTCTAATGCGCTATTATGACCTAAACGGCGGCTGCATAATGATTGACGGCATTGACATTACAGACTTTAAGCGCAATGACCTAAGAAGTCTAATGACCATGGTTTTGCAAGACACATGGCTGTTTAACGGCTCAATAATGGAAAATATCCGCTATGGCAGGCTTAGTGCCACCGACGCTGAGGTAATTGACGCCGCCAAGGCGGCTTCTGCCCACCACTTCATCCAAACCCTCCCAGGGGGCTACGACATGGAAATTAACGAGGAGGCAAACAACATCTCCCAAGGGCAAAAACAGCTTTTGACCATAGCACGCGCAATCCTTCTAGACCCCAAGGTGCTAATCCTTGACGAAGCCACATCCTCTGTTGACACCCGTACAGAAATCCTAATCCAAGCGGCAATGGACAAACTAATGCAGGGGCGCACCAGCTTCATCATCGCCCACCGCCTGTCCACCATCCGCCACGCCGACCTAATTCTTGTAATGAACAACGGCGACATTATAGAACAAGGCAGCCACGCGGAGCTTTTAGAGCAAAAAGGCTTCTATAGCGAGCTTTACCATGCCCAGTTTGAATCATAGTGAAAATGAAAGGATGCGGTTTTATGACAGCATTAAAAATGGAAGCAATTGACTATATCAACAATATGGATGACAGCAAGATGCAGGATGTTGTCCGCTTTTTGAACGCCGTGGCGCGTGAAAAAGTGGAGTATGACCCATTTGATAATGGCACAACTCCCCTTGATGATTTTGATTACGAACTTTCACGACGGGCTAGAAAAGCTAGGGCAGACGGCGACATGGAGTTTGTTTCATTTGAAGAAGCTTTGGCAGATGCTGGATTAACGATTGAAGATTTGGAGAATTTTGATGATGACCTACAGGGTGGAGATTTCCAAAAAAGCAAGGAAATTTATCAACAGCCGCACGTCCAAGGACAAAAAACGGCTATATGATGCTATTTATAGGTTGCCCCATGGCAGCGGTGACACGAAAAAAATGAAAGACGGAGAAAACGAATACAGGCTGCGTGTTGGCAACTATCGTATAATTTACGAAGTGTATAAAAATGAGTTGTTAGTTCTAATCGTTGAAGCCGACAACCGTGGCGATATTTATTAACCGCTGACGCAAACTACCACCCCCGCATAATATGCTCTAGGGGGTGGCGTCGTGGGTAAATTAGATTTAGCACTTAAACTTAGGCTTATTCGGTATGTTTTAGGGGGTACTTTGTATTTTGCTGCCCTTTTGGGGGTTTGCCCGTGGCTATTTATTGCGGCTTACGGGGTTTTCGGTGCTGATATTTTGTTTAAGGCTGTAAAGTCCATCAGGCGCGGGCAGGTTTTTAATGAGCATTTTTTAATGTCAATAGCCACCATAGGGGCACTTTATATCGGGCTATATTCCGAGGCTGTGCTTGTTATGGTGTTTTTTCAGGTTGGGGAGTTTTTTCAGGACATGGCGGTGGGGCGGTCGCGCCAGAGTATTCGCGAGCTTATGGATTTGAAGGCAGAGTATGCCAATTTATCAGATGGTAGTCAGGCTTGCCCTTCAAAAGTGCAGATTGGTGACATTATTTTGGTAAGGCCCGGGGAGAAGGTGCCTTTAGATGGCGTCATCCTTGAGGGCAGAGCCCAAGTTGACGCATCATCTTTGATTGGCGAGGCAGTGCCGCGCACCATGGAGGCAGGGCAGGAAATCCTCAGCGGCATGGTCAATTTAACTGCTGTCCTTAAAGTTAAAGTAACAGCAGATTTTGAAAATTCTACAGTTACAAAAATAATGGAGCTGGTGGACTCGGCTGCCGCCAAAAAGTCAAAAACCGAGCGGTTTATTACCCAGTTTTCCAAGGTGTACACGCCTATTGTCACCATTTCGGCACTTCTTTTAATGTTCATCCCTATGCTAATTTTCCCGGGCTCATACCCCCACGACTGGATTTTGCGCGCCATAGTTTTTTTGATGATTTCATGCCCTTGTGCTTTGCATTTATCTGTGCCACTTAGCTTTTTTAGCGGTGTGGGCGCAGCTTCTCGCATGGGTGTGCTTGTAAAGGGCACAACCCACCTGCAAACCCTAGCAAACATTGACACAATTGCCTTTGACAAAACAGGAACAGTGACTTGCGGCGTGTTTCAGGTGACAAAGATTGCCCCTATAGAGGGCGTCACAGGAGATGAACTGTTGAAAATCGCAGCCCAAATCGAATCAAATTCCAACCACCCCATAGCCAAATCCATCATCAAGGAATATGGCAAGCCGGTTTCTGGGCTCATAAAGACCGAAGAAATTGCAGGCAAGGGGCTGCGTGGCGAAATTGACGGGGTGCAGATTTTGGCTGGCAATGCCAAATTGCTTGAGACCCATGATGTTGACTTTGCCCCTGACGAGTCTGCCGCAGGCTCGGTGGTCCACATAGCCCGCGGCGGCGTATATATCGGGCACATAATTATTTCTGACATAATTAAGGAAGATTCTAAAGAAGCCATACAAGCCCTTAAAGATTTGGGCATTAAAAAAACCGTGATGTTAAGCGGTGATAGGGCTTGCGTTGTGGAGTCCGTGGCAAAAAAAGTGGACATCGACCATGCCCTAGGCGAGCTTTTGCCCGCAGATAAAGTCTACGCCCTTGAAGAAATTTATGCCAAAAACCCAAATGCCAAAGTTGCCTTTATAGGTGATGGCATAAATGATGCCCCAGTGCTGACCCGCGCAGATGTGGGCATTGCCATGGGTGCCATAGGCTCAGATGCCGCAATCGAGGCCGCAGACATTGCAATAATGACAGACGAACTCTCAAAACTCGTCCCTGCAATCCACACAGCCAGAAAAACCATGAAAATTGTAAGGCAAAACATTATTTTTGTAATGCTTGTAAAATTCGCAGTCTTAACCCTTGCTGTATTTGGCATGGCAAACATCCTGTGGGCGGTGGTGGCAGATTCGGGCGTTACCTTGATAGCTGCCCTAAACTCAATCCGAAAGAAAAGCTAAAATCAGCCTTGACAACCAAAGTTTGGTTTGGTATACTTGTGATGAAAGGGTGGTTTTTTGAATTTTTTGCTGATGCCCAAAGCTATACTTACAAAAAACAAGGCTTTGATGGCTTATCGTTTGCGCTATTTGGAGCTTGACGATTATGCCGACTTTGTTTCGTTGTCTTTTTTGCGTGTGATTGACGACTTGGGGCTGGACGCGCTGACAGGCGGCGTACCTTTGTTTGTGCCCATTAACACATATTCCCTTTTGGCTGATATTTCTGAAGCGTGCACGCAGCCTCCCAGCAAAATTGTTTTTTTGCTTGATGGTCTCATCCCGCCAAAAGAACCTTATTTGAGCGCGATTAAAGAACTTCGCTCCCTAGGCTTTAGCTTTTCCATCGAAAATGTGCCAGACCTTGAGGCATTTGAACCTATCATTCAAATGTGCGATTATATCATGGTCGACTTTGCAACTGACAACACCAGAAAACTCACCTTGCACGCATCTTTGTCTGCCAAATACAAAAAGCATATTTTTATCGCAACAGACGTTAATTCAGATGAACTTTTTAATCAATTGCAGAAGAAGGGCTTTAGCTTTTTTGAGGGCAGCTTTTACACCCTGCCGCTGCCCCACAATCGCGGAGCTATGTCCCCTGTAAAAATCAATCGCGTCATGCTTCTAAACATTGTGAATCAGCCCGATTTTGACATAAATGACGTAATTGAAATTGTAAGCCGCGACCCCAGCATGACCCTGTCTTTGCTAAAGCTGGTTAATTCGCCTTATATCGGCATTTTACAGGAAATCAAGTCTATCCCGCAAGCGGTGGCACTTTTGGGGCAGGTGGAGGTGCGCAAGTGGGTGCTTACGGTTATTGTGAGCAAGCTGGCTGAGGACAAGCCCAGTGAGCTTGTGCGCACATCTTTATTTAGGGCAAAGTTTGCTGAAGGTCTTGCAAAGTCCTTTGGCATAGCTGATTTGTCAAGCATGCTCTTTTTGATGGGTCTGTTTTCCATTTTGGATGCCGCCATGGACCTACCAATGAAGCAAGCCCTAGAAAAAGTCAAGATTTCAGGCGAAATTAAGAGAGCACTAATCCACAGACAAGGCGTTCTTGCCCCTGTGCTGGATTTTGTTTTTGCTTACGAAATGGCAAATTGGCATGAAGTAAATGAGATTATACAGCATAATAATATAGAGCCGGAAAATGTGTTTTCTGTTTTTATGGACACCACTAGATGGTATGGATGGCTGCTAAAAGCCGTTGCCTATGGAAATAAAATTTAAGTATAAATGGAGGAGTTTTTATGGTTAAAATTGGAATCAACGGCTTTGGGAGAATTGGGCGTTTGGTGCTGCGGGCAGCATTTGAGAGACAGGGCGTCTCTATTGTAGCAATCAACGACCCTTTTATTGACTTGGATTATATGGTGTATATGCTGAAATATGACAGCATACACGGGCGTTTCAAAGGCACTATCGAAACTAAAGGCGGCAAGCTTGTTGTTAATGGTGTAGAGATTTGTGTTTATGCCGAGCGCGACCCGTCTGTAATCCCATGGAACGCAAGCGGGGCTGAGTATGTTGTGGAGTCCACTGGCGTTTTCACCACCACCGAGGCGGCTTCTGCCCACCTTAAAGGCGGGGCTAAAAAGGTGGTCATTTCTGCCCCGTCTGCTGACGCGCCAATGTTTGTTATGGGCGTAAATCATGATACTTATGCAGGGCAGGACATTGTTTCAAATGCTTCTTGCACCACAAACTGCCTTGCCCCTCTTGCAAAGGTTATGCACGATAAATACGGCATAGTTGAAGGGCTAATGACCACAGTGCATGCCGTAACTGCGACCCAAAAGACTGTGGATGGACCCTCAGGCAAAGACTGGCGCGGCGGCAGGGCGGCAGGTGCTAACATCATCCCGTCCTCCACAGGGGCTGCCAAGGCGGTGGGCAAGGTAATCCCGTCTCTTGACGGATTACTTACAGGCATGGCATTTAGAATACCAACCCTTAATGTGTCTGTAGTTGACCTAACCATCAAGCTTGCCACGTCCACCACATTTGAGGACGTAAAAGCCACCATCAAAGCTGCCGCTGAGGGCGAGCTTAAAGGCATATTAGCCTATACAGAAGAAGCGGTGGTTTCCAGCGACTTTATAGGGGAATCAAACACATCGGTTTTTGATGCCGAAGCCAGCATAATGCTTAATGACACCTTTGTCAAGTTGGTCTCATGGTACGACAACGAGTGGGGCTATTCCTGCAAAGTTGTTGACCTTATTGAGCATATGGCAAAATAAGTAAAATAAAAGAGCCATGAAATACTGAGATAGGACGCTTCCGCCACCCGTCACCCCGCGCTTGACGCGGGGTCCCCTCAAGATAGCCGAATGACTTTAGAGCGAAGAAACGTTCGGCTAAACCGAGGGGACCCCGCGTCAAGCGCGGGGTGACA
>Ga0209755_10000691_pt1 | contig 59059 bp, 56 predicted proteins | sample TergutCo191P1_FD_187301 | JGI IMG/M metagenome (GOLD analysis project Ga0209755, IMG submission 187301) | Cornitermes sp. P1 segment gut microbial communities from Petit-Saut dam, French Guiana - Co191P1 (SPAdes) (version 2) | ecosystem: Host-associated > Arthropoda: Insects > Digestive system...
AACCTGCGCTACAGCCAAATTGCTCCGCTGGATATGTACGATGAAACCAACACCGGAAACAACCTGCCTGCGCAAATAGATCTCTACGCCGCAGAAGGCGACCACTTTGACTTTCTCTTTGTTGCCAAAGGTGGTGGCTCGGCAAATAAAACCTACTACTGGCCCATGACCAAAGCACTTCTCACACCTGCAGGCTTGGAAAAATTCTTGAAAGAAAAAATAAAAAGCCTTGGCACGGCCGCATGCCCTCCATACCACTTGGCAATAGTTATCGGTGGCACAAGCGCAGACGCAAACTTAAAGCTAGTTAAGCTTGCAAGCACGGGCTACTTGGACAACATTCCAACCACGGGTTCCAAGAACGGCAGAATTTTCCGTGATTTGGAAATGGAAGAAAAAATAAAAATACTTGCTCAAAAAAGCGGAATAGGCGCACAGTTCGGTGGCAAATACCTTGTGCACGATGTGCGCATAATCAGAGCAAGCCGCCACGCCGCAAGCTGTCCCGTTGGAATGGGAGTCAGTTGCTCCGCAGACCGCAATATAAAAGCGAAAATCACAGCAGAAGGCTTGTTCCTCGAAAAAATGGAACACAATCCAGGGCAATATTTGCCAAAAGGCGGCTATGAATCCCTTGGCCTAACACAACCGATTGGCATAAACATAGACCGTCCGGTAAAAGAAGTTCTTGCGGACTTGAGCAAGCTCCCTGTAAAAACAGCGGTTTACTTAACCGGAACAATGATAGTGGCTCGTGATATAGCTCACGCAAAATTAGCGGAAATGCTGGAAAAAGACGGCGACTTGCCGGAATATTTCAAAAAGCATCCCGTATATTACGCCGGCCCCGCAAAAACTCCCCCAGGCAAACCGACCGGCAGCTTTGGCCCAACCACAGCCGGAAGAATGGATTCTTATGTTTCTCGCTTCCAGGAAAAAGGCGCAAGCTTGATTATGGTGGCAAAAGGCAACCGAACCAAAGATGTCACAGACTCCTGCAAAAAAAATGGCGGTTTCTACTTAGGATCAATAGGTGGCCCAGCAGCACTCCTGGCAAATCAAAACATCTTAAGCAACGAAGTCCTAGACTTCCCGGAACTGGGAATGGAAGCCGTACGCAAAATAACCGTAAAAGATTTCCCTGCCTTCATAATAGTGGACGACAAAGGCAACGACTTCTTTGAGGAGTTGATTTAGGATGCAAAAAAATCATGTTAATCCTTTAATCATGTTAATCATGGTTCTGACAATTGTTCAGACATTTTCCTGCTCATCAAACAAGTTCACCGGTTCTTTAACGGACAAGTGCGTTGCGGAGTACAAGGCTGCGGAAGAAAAATTCAAGAAAGGCAAGTATTGGAGCACAAAGGAAGATTTGATAGAAATAATGCAGAACTGCACGGGAACAGGCGTTATAGAAGAATCTCATTTTTTGCTTGCGGAATCTCATTTTCGCCTAGAAGAGTGGATTGAGGCTCGTGCCGAATACGGAAGCTTTGTGAACTTTTTTCCGGGTTCGCCTTATGCTGAAACAGCCGCTTATCGCAAAGCTGTTTCGGCGTACAACCTATCTTACAAGGATTCCAGAGACCAGTCAAATACAACTTTCGCAATCAGGGATTTTAGCCGCTTTGACTCGGAATTTCCGAATTCCGTTTTGCTGGACAGCGCATATATGTATATGGACAGCTTGAGCAATAGAGTGGCGGAAAATGATTTTCAGATCGCAAGGCTGTATTCCAGAATGGGAGAACCCGGAGCTGCTGCAATTTACTTAAAAGAGTTTTTAGAGGATTTTCCGAAAAGCCCACGGCAAAGAGAAGCGATTGTTATGCTTATAAACAGCTACATTGACATGAAAGAATTCGCTTCTGCGAAATTCTATCTGGAACGCTTGCGTGAAATTTACAGTGCAGATGAAAAAATGCTTGCCTCGGCAAAAAAACTGGAAGATCAGATTGTCGGTGCCGAAAAGTCTTTTGAAAAAAAGCTTGAAAAAGAGCGCAAGCAAAAACTTCAAAGAAAAGATGAGAACAGTTGAGAATTCTAAAGCTCCAAAACGCAGGCCATGGCTGGGTGTTATCAGCCATTGCTGCGGAGTTTATTCAAGAGCTTATTTGAGCGTATATGGCGAATGGACCGGGCACTGCGCAAGGTGCGCCCGGCGCATTGTTGTGCTATAGCAATGATTCATCCCAGCTTTCGTGTTTTTCAAAACCGAGAAGATTGGCGGTTGTAGCCGCTATGTTTGAGAGCCCTGCGGTTGGCAGGTTTTTTATAGCGAGCTTGCCGCCGGTCACATTATCGTAAAGGATTAAAGGAACCGGGTTTAGCGTATGGGCGGTTTTCGCTTTAAACGAGCCGTCTTTGTTCTGCGCCGGCTGTTTGGTTTTCTTGTCAATCTCATACATTTCGTCTGCGTTGCCGTGATCTGCGGTGATTAGCGCAACTCCGCCCAAAGCATCTACTATCGGCAGAATTCGGGCGAGTGCCAAGTCCACTGCTTCAACGGCCATGGTTGCAGCTCTGAATGAACCTGTGTGCCCAACCATATCGCCATTTGCAAAGTTGCAGCGAAGAGCGTTGTATTTGCCGCTTTTGAGAGCTTCAATCATCACATCTGTTATTTCTGCGCTTTTCATCCAGGGGCGTTGCTCAAAGGGAATAACATCGCTGGGAACTTCAAGATATGTTTCGCCGTCAAATTTGCCGGAGCGGTTGCCGTTCCAGAAATATGTGACATGCCCGAATTTTTGAGTTTCTGAGCAGGCAAATTGCTTTATGCCGCATTTTGAGAACCATTCGCCGCTTGTGTTTTTTATCGCAGGAGGCGGTACCAAAAAGCGTGAGGGGAGTTTTAAGTCGCCATCGTATTGCAGCATTCCTGCGTAAGTCACTTTTGGGCGGCGCTTGCGGTCAAATTTGCTAAAGGAATCTTCTTCGAATGCACGGGTGATTTCAATGGCTCTGTCTCCACGGAAATTGAAGAACACAACAGAGTCTCCGTCTTGAATAGTGCCTACTGGCTCGCCGTTTTTCGCTATTACAAATGCCGGCAAATCCTGGTCTATTGTTCCTTTGAATTTTTCACGCAAGGCTTTTATGGCTGCGGATGCGCTTTCAAATTTGTCGCCTTCGCCAAGTATGTGTGTTTGCCAGCCTTGCTCAACCATTTTCCAATTTGCTTCGTATCTGTCCATGGTGATTTTCATTCTGCCGCCGCCGCTTGCTATGCAAACATCAAAAGATGAATCGCTCATGTCTGTGCAGAATTTTTCAAAAGGCTCTACATATTCCAGAGCGCTGGTCTCGGGCACATCACGGCCATCCAGGAGTATATGCACTCTAACCCGTTTTAAGCCTTCTTTTTTAGCCTGCGTAATCATCGCTTTAAGGTGATCTATATGGCTGTGAACATTGCCGTCTGAGAACAAACCTATAAAATGTAGCGTTGAGTTCGCTGCGCCCTTTGCAATCTCTTTCCAAGCATCTCGCTCCCAGATTTCACCGGCTTTTATGGACTCTGCAACCAAGGATGCGCCTTGATTGTAAACCTGGCCTGCGCCAATGGCATTGTGCCCGACCTCGGAGTTTCCCATATCTTCGTCGCTTGGCATTCCGACTGCTGTGCCATGCGCTCTGAGAAGTGTGTTTGGATACTTTGCGAAAAGCTTATCCAGAGTGGGTGTGCGGGCAAAGGTCACCGCATTGCCCTGTTCATTTTTTGAGATTCCGACTCCGTCCATCACAACTGTGAGAACCGGACCTTTGATACCGTCGAAAGAAGAGAGTTTTGAGAGTTTTTCTTGCATGAGGGAAATATAGAAATTATCCTCCTCTTCCTCTCAAAATGCACCTTTCCCAGCCTGAACCTGAAGGAATCCTTTTTTTGCAGTTTTTCGTAGAGTTTTGCGTCTTCGCTTGTCTCTTCCCAGGTGATTCCCTTGCTGCCTAGCCATAACCTGAAAAGTTCGCCGTAACCTTGCAGTGGCGGTAAATAGAAATGTCTTAAAACTATAGAGCCTTCTGCGGAAACTAAAAATGGGTTGAAATAGGAATCCAGCATTTTCAGCACTTTTGGGTAAACTCTTTGCGAAAGCTCCGCTATGTGCGCAAGGCTGTTTATTGTGCAGCTTTCCATTTGCGGCAAAATTTGCAAGCGAACTCGGTTCCTAAAATGGTTTATGTTTTTATTTGTGCTGTCTTCTCGCCATTCTATGCTGTTCTCTTTTGCGTATTTTAGCAAATCCTGTTTTGTGAACTCAAGCATTGGGCGAATAACTCCGTCTTGTCTCTCCGGCAAAATTCCTCTGAGCCCTTTTAAGCCTGCTCCTCGAGCCATGCGCAAAAATACGGTTTCTGCTTGGTCGTCTTTGTGGTGTGCAGTGGCCACCCATTCTGTGCCCAATTTACTTTTCAATTCAAACAGCGCATTGTATCTGGCTTCTCTTGCTATGGCTTCAAAGTTATTTTCATTTTTTTTGGGGGATATAAAAAGTTCATGAAATTGCACTCCGTATTCTTCGCATTTTTTTTTAATCAGTTTTGCATCTTCGCTTGCATCTTGCCTTATTCCGTGATTTACGTATGCAGCATATACGTTTTCTTTAGCAAAACGATGTAGCATGCACATGCTGTCCAAGCCGCCGGAGATTGCGAGCAGTATGGGTTTATTCCAAAGAGGCATCCCAATCTTTCCACACGGGGTCATAGCCGTTTTGCCTTATTTTCTGCTCTATTTCCGCAGGGCTTCTGGAGTCGTTCACCTCCCATTGCGGGAGTTCGGTTTGTGAAATCGCATAACCGCCCGGGTCTGTGCGGCTGCCTGCACTCATGGTGGTAAGGCCGAGCATCATAGCACGGTCTCTGAAATCTGCGGATTCCCTTGTGCTCAGGGAAACTTCTACATCTGGAAAGCATATTCTGTATGCGCACATAAGCTGAACCAACTCTCTGTCGGTTGGGGTATGCAGTTCAATAGTTTGTCCTTCAAAGGGCCTAAGCCTTGGAAACGATACCGAAAATTTGCTTTGCCAATATGTATTTTGCAAATAGCTCAAATGCAACGCTGCAAAAAAACTGTCTATCCTCCAGTTCTCCAAGCCAAGCAATGCACCTATTCCTATTTTTCTCACCTCTGCCATTCCAACTCTGTCCGGGCAGCGCAAGCGTTCTTCAAAAATACTTTTTTTGCCGTTTGGGTGATGCTGTTTGTAGGTCTCTTCTCTGTAAGTCTCCTGGTAAACATAAACGGCGGTGACTCCGTTTGCTGCGAGTTCTGCGTATTCTTCTGTGCTCAGAGGTTGGACTTCTATTGATATTGCGGAAAAGTGTTCGTGGCAAAGTTTTACCGCATCTAGGATGTATTCAAAACCTGCATTCTTTGGGCTTTCGCCTGTTACCAAAAGTACGTGCTCAAATGGGCCAGCCTTTTTTATTGCGGCAATTTCTGCGCATATTTCGCTTGCTGTGAGAACTTTTCTCTCTATGCTGTTTTTTTGGTTAAAGCCGCAATATATGCAGGAATTTGTGCAGTCGTTTGAGAGATATAGCGGTATGTACAACTGGATTATTTTTCCAAAGCGGCGCAAGGTCAGCTCTCTGCTTTTTTTTGCCATCGCTTCCAGGTAAGGAGCGGCGGCTGTGGAGATTAAGGCGGCAAAATCTTCTATGTTTAGATTTTCTTTTTTCATCAATGCGCGTTCAACGGCTTGCAGAGACATTGTGGCTATCTGTTTTTCCACTTCTTGCCATGTAATTTTGGAGAAAGTTTCTGAGAACATCGTTTTATCCCTTTGCTAGCAAATTACCGCTGTAATCTTTGAAAAAATCGCTTAGAAGAGCATCGCAATCAGCAAAATTTGAGATGACTTCTGCTATCGGTTTGCCGCTTTTATAAAGCTCACGGTAGTTTTTTTCTAAAAGCGTTATTCTCTCTTCGGAAAAATTGTATTTGCGCAATGCGTGCAAATTTAAACCTGCAAAGCGAGCCGGATTTCCCAGCGCACGGCAGGCAGGCGGCACATCTCGGTCTATTTTCAAAGTTCCTCCGGCAAATGAATACGCTCCTATTTTTGCAAACTGCTGAACATAAGTTCCGCCGCCTATGGTGGCAAACTCACCAACCTTTACGTGACCGCCGAGTTGTACTCCATTGGAAATAACTGCCCCATGCCCCAAAAAACAGTCGTGGCCAATATGTGCGTAAGCCATAATTAAAACATCATTTGAAATTTTGGTAATTCCGCTTTCGCCGCAACCTCTGTTCAAAGTTGTGTATTCCCTGATAATGCAGTTTTCGCCTATTTCCAAAAAAGTCTGTTCGCCTTCATATTTAAGCGCTTGCGGGTCTCCACCGATGACTGCTCCGTCAAAAATGCGAGTGCCAGCTCCAACGCTTGTATTTCCGAAAACATGAACCTTTACGTCCAAAACCGCATTTTCCGCAATTTTTGCCCCATCTTCAACTATGCACCAAGGTCCAACGCTTGCATTTTCGTGGACCTCTGCTTTTGGAGAAACTAGTGCTGATGGGTGAATCATAGAAAGGTAAGTTAGAAAAATACTATATTAACAACCTATGACAGCAAGGTTTGAGTATATGTTAGTGGAATTTGTAGGTTGTAAATGAAAAAAAACGTATTTTTTGTAATTTTACTGTTGGCATTTTGCATCAATGTTTTTGCTAAAGAAGCTGTTAGTTTGGATTCCGCTATTTCCATTGCTTCTGCGGAGATTATGAAAAACCCGAAAATGGGCAAGTGGAAAAAAATTGTTTTGATGAATTTTTCAGATAGCATTGATGTTCAGAATTATATTGAAGAGGAACTAGCAAATAAGCTTATAAATGGTTTTACAATAATTATAGACAGGAGAAATTTGGGAATTTTGCGAGATGAATTGGAATTTCAAAAAGCAGGCAAAGTGGATCCTGATTCCGTCAAAAAAATAGGTTCTATTTACGGAGCGGATTTTGTTCTGTGGGGATCTTTTAAGGATGGAGTATTGACAATTGAAGCTACGAAAGTTGGGATTGGTGAAATTTCTTACTCTAGAAAGTTAAACATAAAAAAAGATGTTCCCATAAAAGGCAATATCCCTTTGAATGCTGCTGTTGGCACGGCTGTTGAGCATTTAACGCAAAAGATACTTGGCTCAAAGAAAAATAAGGTTTTGGTATATGATATTTTAGCAGATAAGCGTGAATTGTCTGAGGCTGTCCATAAGGAGATCAGTGGAATTCTGGCAAATAATGCAAATATAGTTTTGCTTAAAGACAGGGATTTGTATGGTGCGCATGCTGTTATTTATGGAAATATAAGGCCGGTCGGCAATAGTTACAGGTTATTTTTGTATGCAGTTGATATTGAAACAGCAAAGATAATTGCCACTCATTCGCAAATAGTTAAAGGAGATAAAAAAGAGATTCAGAGTTTTGTTTTGCCCGGCCAAGTTAGCAATATTAAAGTAGAGCCTTTGTATTCGGATAAAATACGCATTTTGTGGGATAAGGTTTCAAATGCTAGGAATTTTGTGGTTTATAGGACAAAAGAAGGTGCTGCCTCTGGGAATCCGATTTATACGGGAGCTACCGGAATTATAGATTTTAATCTGGATTCGGAAACGATATACTGTTATTCCGTGCAAGCAAGAAATTCTGTTGGTGTTGGTGAAAACTCTGTGCATGGCTGTGCTCAGACTTACGGTGCTCCAGAATTCAGCAGCGAAATAAAGCATAAAAAAACGGCAAATAACGTAATTTTGACTTGGAATAAAATCCCTGGAGCTGCACATTATATTGTAAATGGAAAAGCTGTATATGATACCGTTTATAAAGAGGATAACCTGAAAAGTTCTACATATTACCGATATGTTATACATGCAAAAAATTCAGCAGGTTCAGATAGCGGTGATGTCGCTTTTTTCACAAATCCGGTTCCTCCAAAAAATATTAAAGTTACAGATGTCCTGGCTTCTTCTGTGACTTTGAAGTGGGAAGACGCTCAGGAACATATTTCTTATTATATTGTGGATATTATAGATGGATATCCGACAAAAACCGATAAAAAAGAAGTGAAGATACCGAATTTGCATCCGGGAAAAAATTATGAATTCAGGGTAAAGGCTGTAAATAAAGAAGATGAGGTGAGTGAATTCTCTGAGTCGGTAAAGTTTGCAACGGTTTCAAAATGAATTTTCTATTTTCCCATACATGTTAGACATTAAAAAAATTCGCGAGAATCCTGAGTTTTACAGCGCAGAGACAAAAAAAAAGAATTCCGGCATGAGCATAGACTCTGTTCTGGAGCTTGATGTTAAAAGGCGTGAGCTTATTGCAGAAACAGAGAAGCTGAAGGCAGAGCGCAATGCGGCATCAAAAAAAATAGGCGAGCTTAAAAAGTCCGGGCAAAATGCAGACAGTGCCGTTGAAGAGATGCGTATTGTTGGCGATAAAATTTCCGAGCTTGATGCTAAAATACGCCAGATTGACGAAGAACAAACCGATAAACTGCTCCGCATTCCCAATGTTGCGCACTCCACAACGCCGGAAGGCAGCACCAGCGAAGACAACAAGGTTGTTCGCAGTTGGGGCGAGGAGCGCAAAATTGACTTTGCCGCCCTTGACCACAAGGCTTTGGGCGAAAAACTCGGCATATTCGATTTTGAGCGTGGAGCAAAGATAAGCGGTAGCGGATTTCCTGTTTACAGAGGCTTGGGCGCAAGGCTTGAGCGAGCCTTGATACAGTGGTTTTTAGACTCTCATCGTGAGCGTTTCGGCTTTGAGGAGGTTATTCCGCCTTACTTGGTAAATCGCAAAACTATGATTGGCACCGGGCAGCTCCCTAAATTTGAAGAGGATATGTATGCCTGTGATAAAAATGATGATTTATTTTTGATTCCAACGGCGGAAGTTCCGGTTACCAACCTTTATGCGGATGAGATTATCCCGGAGAGCAGTTTACCTTTGAAATTGTGCGCTTATTCTGCGTGTTTTCGCAGGGAGGCCGGGAGCTATGGCAAAGACACTAGGGGCTTGTTGCGCTTGCACCAGTTTAACAAGGTGGAGATGGTTTATTTTGCCCATCCGGAAAAGAGCTATGAAAACCATGAGGAATTGGTAGGTTTTGCCGAGAAGCTTTTGCAGGAACTGGGTTTGCAATACAGAGTTGTAGCTCTTTGCAAAGGTGATTTGGGTTTTTCTGCGGCAAAATGCTATGATTTGGAGGTTTTTGCCCCGGTTGAGAAAAAATGGCTTGAAGTCAGCTCGGTATCCAATTTTGAGGATTATCAGGCTCGCAGAGCCAATATCCGCACGAAAATCAACGGAAAAAACACTTTTGCGCACACCCTGAACGGTTCCGGCCTTGCAACACCTCGTGTTATGGTTGCTATATGCGACCAGTACCAGCAGGCAGACGGCTCGCTTGTGATCCCGGAAGTTTTAAGGAAATATATGGGCGGAATAGAGAAAATCTAAGCACAATCGCAAAATAAAATATATATTACACATATGCGATCGTTTATTTTTATATCTGTTTCTTTAGCAATTCTTTTTGCGCCGGCTTTTGCCGTTTTGGAAATTCCGAATGCACAGCCAAAAGTTGGGGCCGAGCAGTGGAAAGTGGTTTTGGACAATACTTGGGCTGGCATGAAAGTGCGAAACATAAAAGAGTGTGAGAGCAAACCTATTTATAATGGTCAATCGGTCAAATCAGGTTTAATTTGCCGCCCGAAAAGCGAAACTCCTTGGGATGCTGTGAGCGAAGGCATAGGCTACGGAATGCTTTTGGCTTTGTATGCGGACGATCAAGAGACTTTCGATTTGATTTATAAAGCCGGCAAAGGATTTTCGATGAACTACTGCCAAAACTGGCGCCAGCCTCCAAGTGGCGGAAGAGGCGATGGTGACGGAGGGTCTGCAAGCGATGCCGATGAAGATATTGCTGCAGCCTTGATTTTTGCCGCAAAATTACGTGAAAAAGGTAAATGGAAAGATACCGGAATAAATTACGGAACCGATGCTACCAGTGCTGTGAATTGCGTGAGAGGACTGTTATCCAACGGATTGTTGAAACCCGGCAGCAATTGGTGCCCTGGTAGTTTTCCCGGTGCTTGGGGTTGCGGAGCGTATAATCCCGGCTATTTTGCTCCTGCTTGGTTTAGACTATTCAAAGCATTTGATGCCAACAATGCATCCACTTGGGATAATGCGATAAGCAAGAGTTATGAGCTTATTGCAAGCAATCCGGGTTTTAGCAAAGGGCTTATTCCGGATTGGACAAATGCGAGCGGACAAACATTAAGCAGTGGCCCCGGCTATAATGCCTACTTAAATGGCAACGCATTCTTTAAAGATGCTATAAGAATGTTGTGGAGAGTAGCAAATGACGTTATTTGGTTTCCAAACGAGCATTCAGAAAACAGCACAGGAAGAACATATCTCAAAAATGCAGTTAATTTTATTACGGATAAGGGCGGGCCAAAAGCTGCGAATTTTTATGCAATGAATGGTAATTTGATTCCAGAAAATGACAAATGGACAGACTTTAACGATAATAAGAACTCTGAAACATGGCGCTGGCGGCGTGAGCACAGCCATCTTACGGTGGGGCAGTGGCTAACGGCGGCTATGGCTGTGGGTACTGACGAACAGAAAAAAGCTTGGAGCAGCAAAATGGCAGAGTTCTATGATTGGGAAAACAAGGTGGATTTCTTTGGCAATGTGATTGACCCAAACCCTGGGGGCATAGAAGATACACTGCACAATGAAATGTATTTTGACCAGTTTTTGGCTTGGTTTGGCGTTAGCTTGATGAGTGGAACTTGGGTGAATGTAGTAGCGTTGCTGGATAATCCTGTGGCAAATACAGCGGGAATTCTGGATTTGCCATGGCCATCGGAACCTGACCCAGACCCCGATCCGGATCCTCCTTTAATCGTAAAAAGAAATCATCTGCCTGGCATTCAAATAAGCCAAAGCCCAGGAACTCTTAGGATGTCTTCCAAAAACGATGTATCTTGGAAAATCCATGACTTGCAAGGAAAGCTTCTTTTTAGCTCAAAATCGAGGGAAACAAGCTGGAATGTGGGAAATTTTAAGGGAATGGCGGTTGTAAGCGCAAATTCAGAGAGAAAACTCATCGCGATACGTTAGATTGGCATGCTTTTTGCATTTCAATCGGTATGATTCGTTCTCTCTATACCGCAGCCACTGGCATGAAGGCCAACCAGACCTACGTGGACACCATTGCCCACAACCTTTCCAACGTGAACACCACGGGATATAAAAAGCAGCAGGTTGAGTTTGAAGACCTGATTTACCAGAATTTGCAACGCCCCGGCGGTGAAATGGAAGACGGCAACCGTGCTCCGGTTGGCATAGAAGTTGGCCTTGGCTCAAGAGTTGTTGCCCTGAGCCGCTCATTTTTGCAGGGTAATTTAGAGCAAACCGGCGAGGACACACATGCTGCCATAGCAGGGACAGGATTTTTCCAAGTACGCCTCCCTGATGGGGAAATAGGCTATACTCGCAACGGCGCATTTAAAAGAAATGATGAAGGCTACCTCACAACAAGCCAGGGTTATCTATTAGATCCTCCTATAAATGTTCCTGAGGATGCTATGTATTTGGTAATATCGGAAGCCGGAGAAGTGACTTGTGACAGACCGGGAAGAACCGAATCTGACTTTTTAGGGCAAATTGAACTTGCGAGATTTATAAACCCAGCCGGTTTAACAGCTAACGGCGGAACAATTTTCAAGCAAAGCGAAGCCAGCGGCGCACCGATAATAGGTATCCCGGGCGAAGAAAACTTTGGCCCATTGAGAAACCAGTTTTTGGAAAGCTCAAACGTGCAAATGGTAGAAGAAATGGTAGGCATGATCGTTGCCCAAAGAGCTTACGAAATAAGTTCCAAAGCCATAACCACAAGCGATGAGATGCTTCAAACAGCTAACAATCTCAAGCGGTAGATTATGAAACAAATCCTGTTAATTCTGCTAATTCTGGGAATTCTGGTTAAGACAGTTTTCGCTAACCAAGCTACTGTTGCGCTTAAAGCTCAGGCTACGGTTGACCCTGGTGTTATTCGTTTGGGGCAGATCGCAGAGATTCATGGAGATAAGGCTCTTGTTGATAAAATTTCAAATTTGGAAGTTGGAAAGATTTCGGAACCGGGGAGAAAGACCAGAGTTACTGAAAATGCGATAAAGGGCTTTTTTCTCAAATCGGTTGCAAACGGTAAAAATGTAGTTTTTAATGGGGCTAAATTTAGCGATGTCACCGCCCGTGCCGGGCAGGTGTCTGCGGATTCGCTGAAGGTTCTTTTGCTCAAGGAAGTTCGCTTACGCATGGCAGAAAATTTGCGAGAAGGCAAGGATTGGAAGTTTGAGGCTCCAAAAATGCCGAGCACTTTGACTACGCCGGAGCGAGGCGGCAGAATTATTGTAAGTCTTTCTCCGCAATTTTCCGGAATAGGGCAGGAGATGGCTGTGATTCAGGTTTTTGATGGGAACAAAATGATTTCAAAGCATAGCGTTCCTTTTATTGTGCGGCGTTTTGAGCATATTGCAGAATTGAAAAACGGTATTCGCAAGGGAGAAATGATTGCTGCAAAGGATTTTGAAATGGTGTGGCAGGAGACTACTTTTCAAAAGAGGAAAATCATAAGAAAAGCAGAAGAGGCTGTGGGCAGAACTGCGATTCGTACATTGAGAGCCGGTGATCTTTTGGTGGATAATTCTTTGGAAACGCCTTATGCTGTCAGGGAAGGCGATGTTGTTAAATTATTTGCCAAGTTTGGCGAATCTGTTGTTCAAATAAATGCAATAGCCCAGAAAAATGCGTTCAAGGGGCAAACAATTTCCCTGAAAAATAAGGATACCGGCAAAAATATACTTGCTACGATATCGGAATCAGGCGAAGCTTGGGTTAATTAAAATTTTTTCTATTTCTTCTTCGTTCATAGCCTGGTGTAATGGCAGGCTTAAAACTTCATTTGCCAGCATTTCCGTTATTGGCAGTTTATAGTTGAGATGTTTGTATGGTTTTTGCAAGTGCGGCGGTATTGGGTAATGAATCATTGTTTCTATGCCGCTTTCCGTTAAGCTTTTTTGCAATGCGTCTCTTTGCTTGCTGCGAATAACGAATAAATGCCAAACATGCTCAGGGCTGGGCTTAGGCAGAATAATACCGGGATTTTTTATCTCTGCTATATAACGCATCGCAATTTCACTTCTTTTTTTGTTATCCTCGTTTAATCGCTTTAATTTTACTCTGAGCACTGCAGCCTGAATTTCATCCAATCTGGAGTTAAAACCCAAATAATCGTTGATGTATTTTTTTGAAGAACCGTAATTGCCGAGTGCTCTGATTATTTCGCTAAGTTCATCGTTGTTGGAAACAACAGCTCCGCCGTCTCCAATGGCACCCAGATTTTTGCTTGGGTAAAAACTGAATGCGGCTGCGTCTCCTTTAGGTTTTATGCCTGCGCTTTGTGCGCAGTCTTCAATGAGTAGTAAATCATTTTTTGGCAATTCGGCTTGCCTTCCGTATAGATTTACGCTTAAGATAGCTTTTGCATTTTGGGAAATTGCATCGAGATTGAAAGTTTCTTCATTTGGCTCTACCAAAACCGGGATCAAATTGTTTTTTGTGATAGCCATAACAGAGGCAATGTATGTGTTTGCCGGTACTATAACTCGATCGCCGTCGTTGAGCTTGCCAAGGATTTTATATGCGGCAAAAATCAAGGTTAAAGCATCCAGGCCATTAGCTACGCCAACGCAGTTTTTCATTCCGCAAAACGCAGCGAACTCGCTTTCAAATTTCTCGGTTTCTTCTCCCTTCAAATACCATCCGGATTTTGCCACTTTGGAAATTGCGTTTGAAAGCTCAGGTTCAAAGCTCTCGTTTATGCGCTTTAATGGAAGAAATGGGATCATAATGCCAAAGTGTGTTTGAGTGTTATTTCACAGCCCATTTGGGCTTTAAAATGGCTAAGTCCGAAGTTTGGAATGCCGTTTTTTGATGCTGGTCCTAAATCAAAATAAGTAAATTTTTTATCTTCGTAATATTTTACCAATTGAATTGCGAGCAAATTCATAGGGCATATTTTTGAATGTTCTCTGTTATCTCCCCATAAAATAAGTTGGGCAATTTCTTGCGTTGTTAAATAAACAAAAGCTCCAGCAACCGGAGTTTCATTTAGATATATTAAAAAAACATCTATATTGCAGACATTTCCAGTTTTTTGCAATTCTTCAAAAGGCAAGTGCTGTGGATATCCCCGTTCTTTTCGATTTTTATCTATTATTTCATAAGCCGCTTTTCGTTCAATATCATTTTCGCATTTTTTAAAAGACAAAGGATTTTTTAATGCAACTTTCAAATTTCTGTGAAATTTAGGATGCGGCAAAAAGCTTTTCGCTAAATCTATGGAGTAATTCAGGTCCGTGTATTCTACGGAGAAGCCTTTGCTTTGCAGGCAAAAAAAACTTTGCGAAATGAAAGATTCTCCGTAAATTGGTGGCGGCAATGTTATATGGCATTTTTTCTTTTTTTCTTTTATCCATTCATATAATTTTTCACAGGCGTTTTCAATAGTTTCCAAATTAGGTTTTTTCTGCGAGCAATAGAGCCCGCCGAAAGGTGCGGAAAAGGGAGAATAGAGTTCGCCGCTCTTTTCCCCTAAAATAATGCTAATGCCTTCAAAGTTCAAATAATGGAGCTCTTCGCATTTGTGTTTATTGAGTTCTGCAAATTTTTTTGTATTGAAGATAATCATAAACATACCGTTTTGAATTCTTTGAAATTTCTAATGTAATCGCTTTCATTGTAAGATTCGCTTGCAAGTACAAGACATACTGCGCCGCTGGAAAAATTTTTGAGCTGGCACCAGTGCTTTGAAGGAACATAAAGCCCGAAATTTGAACGATTGAGAATATAAGTTTTTTTGAAATCCTTTCCTTGAACGCTCACTTCAAAACTGCCGTTAACTGCGATTATAAACTGCTTTAGCTTCTTGTGTGCATGGCCGCCACGTTTTGAACCGCCGGGTATATCGCATAGGTAAAATATGCGTTTTATGGCAAATGGAATAGTTTTTTTTTCAACAACGCATAAATTCCCCCTTGTGTCGTGGACAATGGGAATTTCTATTATTTGCGGTTCGCCTGGCATCTCAGTTAACCTCCCCATGCTTCTTGAATAAATGCTTGTAAAAGGTTCCAAAGCCACGGAATAACCGTTTTCTTTCTGCTTTGTTGAAAATTGCCATTACCACTTGCTGAATCAAATATCTTGGTCGCAGGTAAAATTTTCTACGTGCTCTGTCGCAAAAGTCCACGAGGTCCTGTGATGAGAGTCCTGGACGTTGAATGGTTGTGCGGTGATAACCGTCTTTGTCCAGCCATTGGTTGTAGTCTTTGTTGCTCAGTGCGCCGCTTTCCAATGCCTCTTTGTATGCGGCAGTGCCCGGGTAAGCCATTATTGGATAAAATTGCGCTGTGCTTGGAGAGAGTTTTTTCGCATATTTCAAGGTTTCTTCTAATGTTTCTTTTGTATCGCCCGGATTACCCACCATAAAACAGCCGTGAACAAAAATTCCGGCCTTTTTTGCAGCCTTCATAAATGGAATTGCGCCATCCAGCTTTAAACCTTTGCGCACACTGTTCAAAACATCCGTATTTGCAGACTCAAAGCCAACGCACATTTCTCGGCATCCGGCTTGCTTCATAAGCATGAGTAAGTCTTCCGAAACATCAGCCCTAGCATTGCAGCTCCAAGTGATTTTTAATTTACGGCTTAAAATTTCCTCGCAAATTGCCTTTACATTTTCCTTGTCTGCCGTGAATGTATCATCTTCAAAAAATACCTCACCCAAGTCTTTGAAATTTTCTTTTATGTATTCAAGCTCATCAACAACATCTTTCGGTTCTCTTTTGCGATAGGTATGCCCATTAATAGTTTGCGGCAAAACGCAATATGTGCAGCGATAAGGGCAGCCTCGCCCGGCAAGAATTACCACGAGAGGGTTTAAATTTGCTCCGTAAAAATATTTTTTATAACATGAATATAAGTGTTTATGATAAGTTTTGCTAACCCAGGGAAGCTCGGTAAGATTTTGAATTTTTTGCCCTTCCGGTTGAAAGTCTGTGTCTCCGGCTTGGGTTCGCCATGCAAGTCCGGCAATCTCAGACAATTTTTTTGCTCCGTCTCCACGCAGGTGCTTTATTAAATTCCTTATTGTGTAATCAGCCTCTCCGGCTATGCAAAAGTCCAAGGCGGGCTCAAGGTTTAAGCTCTCCAGCGGTTCTGCGCTTGCGTGGGTTCCCATTATGGCGATCGGTTTTTTAATTACCTCTTTAACGGCTTTCACGAATTCAAGATCGTTTATGATGCTTGGGGTAGAGGTTTGGCAAACTGTCAAATCCGGTGCAAAATCCTTTAGTTTTTTAAGAACTGCCTCTTTATCCAGTTCCATTGCCGGAGCATCCAGTAGCAGAATCTCATTTCCGTCTGCCTCTGTTGTTCCGGCTGCATAAGAGAGGAACATTGGCCAGTAAAGCGTACCGGACTTCGCAACGCCCGGGCTGCGAGATTCCCTACTGAATTTAGGAAAATAAGGAGGATTTATAAATGCCGCTTTCACCGTGGAGTAATTTAGTAAATTCAAGTGTATTATGGTTTCCATTCTGATGCCGAGCTATAACCATGCACCTTTTGTTGAAGATGCTGTACGTTCTGCAATGGGGCAAAAGGGGGTGGATTTTGAACTCTTGGTTATAGATGATGGTTCTACTGATGATAGCCCTAAAATTTTAAAAAAACTTTCGGAGGAACTTGGCTTTTATTTTTTTGCAAGAGAAAATAAAGGGTTGGTTGCAACGTTAAATGAGTTGGCAAAAGCGGCAAAAGAAAAGTATATTTGCACGCTTGCCAGCGATGACATTATGCCGCCCGGCAGGTTAGAAACGCAAGTGCGTTATATGGAAAAGCATCCTGATATTCCTGTGTGTTTCGGGCAGGTGAAGAGAATTTTTCCTAACGGAAAATTGGAAGAAATGCCCGACCATCGTTTTATGCGAGGCGTTCCATCTGTTTCTTTTGAAGAATTATTCTTGACAAAAAAAGAAGTGCATGGTTGTACTGAACTTATGCGCAGAATCGCATTTGATGCTGTTGGCAGATATAACACGAAGTTTAAGATAGAAGATTATCCGTTGTGGCTTGCGCTTGCAAATAAATTCGGTAATTTGCCGGTGTTGCCGGATGTTTTTTGCCACTATCGAATTTTACCCGGCGATAAAAATATGCACAGAAACTTGACATTTATATTTACTCAGGCTTTAGAGGTTGTTGAAGAATATAAAGAAAATAAATTATATAAAGACGCTGTTGCTAATTGGAATGCCTGTTGGTTTTCATTTTTAGCGTACAGCAACAAAAAAGAAGCTTTTTTGAAACTTCCCAAGCTGTTTTCTTTTTCGTGGAGATTTATTTACAGGCTGCCTAAACTTTTCATTCCTAGATTTTTCTTAAAATATTGAAAACATATTTATATAAGAATATGAGCATTAACGAGCATTTGTATTTTATCAAATAAAATATTATTCTTTTTTTTATATGTATATTGCTCGGTTTTATTGTTGTTCCTAAATCTTTAAAATACTCCATTCCAAAGAGTTCTTTTAATTCTTTGCTTAATTTAAAAATTGACCCTTTCTTAAAAGACAGGTTTTTCACGGCTTGTTGAAAGAAATTTAATATTAAATTCGGATTTGTGCTATGAGACTCGGGAATGCATGATAAAATTCCCATATTGTCTATTTTTTTCAACACTTCAATATAATCTGCGATTACTTTTGGATTGTAATTTTCAGTTAATCCGAGTGGATTGCTTATGTAATGATAATGAACATTATGCAGAATGGATAGTGTTTTGGCTTTGAAAATAGCCTCTAAGGAAAATAGCCAGTCTTCTGAGTAAGTTATATTTTCGTCGCTAAAAATATTCTGTTCATCTATATATTTTTTTTTGAATAGGCAAATATCCAGTGAAGCCAGTAAAATATCTCTTTCCATATTTTTTCCATACACCAGAAACATAGGCAATACTTTTTTGCGTATTTCTTCACCTTCATAAAATCCTTCCATCTTTTTTGGCATCACTCTAAAAATCTTTTTTTTGCCTATTTCATTCACCAGTCCGCCAACTACGATATCGGCGTTATTTGAGCTTTTCAGCATTTTTTCATAAGCATCTTTTTCAATGTAATCATCCGGATCTACAAATGCTATGTATTCTCCGCTTGCATAAAGCCGCCCATAGTTTCTCGCTGATGTTAGCCCTCCATTTTTTTTTCTTTTGTATATTATGCGGTTATCTTCTTTTACCAGTTCTTTGCAGATTTTAGGGCTATTATCGGTTGAGCCGTCATCTACGAGGATTATTTCGATATTTTTTTCTGTTTGCTCTAAAATGGAAGATACACTTTTTCTTAAGAAAAGCTCTTTGTTATATATAGGTACTATTACGGATACTTTAGGCATTATCATTTCCTTAAATAATATCTTTTTAAGCATTCGAAAAACATAAAAGCTCTGTATCTAAGTATATATAAAAACGAATGATAGCTTTTTTCCGTATGGCTAATTGTGGATATATGCCTTCTGTAGAAAATCAGTTGTTTTGGAATATATACGGAATTGAATTTTAATTCGGATAGCAAGCCTATCCAAAAATCGTGTGTTAACACATTTTTGGGGATAGGTAAAATGAAGTTCTTTATATTTTTGGTAAAAGCGCAAACGCATCCATGCGCTGTTCCGCCTTTTAGATAAATGTTTTTTAAAAAACCCTTTTTATAGACCCTGTATTCGCTGAGTTTACCTGTTTTTTCCAGTTCCGTATTCACAATCCATGCATCGCTTATAACGAGTCTGTCATCATTCAAATGAGGGATTACTTCTTTGATTTTATTTGGCATCCATATATCGTCTTGATCGCTCAAAAAAATATAATCGCCTTGCGCTTTTAACAATGCATTTTCAAAATTTCTGGCCACAAGATAAAATTTGTCGGCAATCTTGGAACTCAACAAGAACGGAACTTTGACATTTTTTTTATTATGGTAAAAAATCTTAATTCTTTTGTCATTGAAAGATTCTAGAATTTTTATTGTATTGTCTGTAGAGCCGTCATCGGAGACAATAAGCTCATCATTTTCGCCTAGTTGTGGCAGAATGGACTTAACCTGTTCTTCTATATACTTTTCGCCATTATATGTGGCCATGCAAACTGAAATCATTTGGGTAAAGATAGAAATTATTTGTCGCTCATTTTATCGCTCATTTGTCGCAGATTATTTTTGTTGCTATATCGCCATTTGTTGCGGGTTTTATCGGGCTTTTTTATCGCTCATTTTTTATCGCTCATTTTGTCGCTCGTTTTATCGCTCACGATTCTTTGCTTTTATGTATTTTCGGTTCTTGTTTTCGCCTACAATATTCAGGATGTTTTCACGAACAAGAGTTGTCAAAATTCTTCTTGCTGTTGCTTGGGAGCGAGTTATTATTTTAGCTGCAATAGTTGCGGTTATTTCTTTATTTTCGTTTATATATGCCAGAATTTTTTCTGTAGTTTGTTTATCAATTATTTTAGATATGTCTTTTGAAGTCAGCGGTATAAAAGTTCTAAAAATATCATTTTCAACTAGTTCGGGTTCTTCTCCTGAATATATTTTTGAAAATTCATAAAGATTTCTTACTCCGGAACCTAATGAATCGGCTCTCCCTATATTTATAAAGAAATTCGCAAGAATAGGATTTTTAGGATATGGTGTAAAATTTCTTGGATTGATAATCCCATGATGTTTTGGCAAATTCCAATTCTCTGTAGTTATTTTATCATTTCCAATTATAATTTTTGCAGGGAATGCGCTTGAATACTCTCTATGCACAAGGCTATTGCTAACAATTTCTCTAGCTATTCTTGAACGGATGCTTACTGATTGACCATCTATTAAATGGAACTTATCTAATGTATGTTTTGCTATAAAATCGATAAGCTGCTCATAAGCATCAATGAGATTTAAGCTTACAATAAGCCTGTCATCGTATCGGTCTAAATTCTCTTTGCGGCATATTGCGTCTGTTAAATAATTTGCCGTGCAGGAGCGAATAACCTCCTCTTTTCCGAACAATAAAATTGCTGCTAAATTAAACCCAAACTTATTCGTCTCTCTGTCTTTTTGGTAAAGACCTGCGCTTTTTAATATATCCATATCAGACATATTTTTCCACGGATGGTCTGGCATCCTGCTTTGGGCCAAAAGGCGAACTTTTGGCATAAGCCGTTCAAATTCAAAATCTTCTTCGTTTGCATAAGGAAATAGTTTACGCTCCGAATAATCATGAGATTTTCTCAAGTATAATTGAGAAACTTTGTCAGAATTTTTACTTACATCAATATCCCCGCCTTCTGCACGATCATATATTTTTCCGTTAAACATAACGACCTGCGAATTTACCGGTATATAGGCCCATAAAAGTAATTTTCCATCCAAATCAATTTCTTCTAGAGAAAAAAATTGTGTTGGGCTGATGTTTTGTGGGTTATTTAACATAGTGATAAAATTATTCTTTATATCTGTAACCGAATTTTTATTTATACCTGTAATTTGCCCATTATCGTCGACTCCTAATACAATATGCCCACCATAGCGATTTGAAAAGGCAGAAACAGTTTCGAAAACGCTATTTGACAAGCCGCCTTTACAAAGTTTAAACTCTACGGTTAAACCTTCTCCTTTTGAAATAATATGCCTCAACTCTTCTTTTGTCATTACTAACCTCTGGGGTAAAGATAGAAAAAATAATCTATATTCACTGTTATGGAAAGCGTTCCTTATACATTTGAATCGGTAGTTTTAAAATACCCTGAAGAGACTAGGGGGTTAATATCGGTAATAATTCCAATATACAATGCTGAGTTATACTTGAGAGAGGCGCTAGATAGCGTTATGGTTCAAACATTTCAAAATTGGGAAGCTATTTTAGTAGATGATGGCTCCACGGATAAAAGTCCGGAAATATGTGCCGAATATGCAGGAAAAGATTCCAGATTCAAGTACATTCGCCAAAACAATGAAGGTACGCTTTTTGCCAGAAAAACAGGCTTGGAAAATTCTAGAGGCGAGTTTATTGCCAATCTGGATAGTGATGATGCTTATTGCCCGCAGTTTCTGGAAAAAATGATTGCTAAATTAAAAGAAGGAAATAACGATTTTGTTTGGTGCGATGCAGATGATTTGGATGGAAAAGAAGGGGTATGGTCTAGTTCAACCGAATTTGGCGAAGATAAATTTGAAAATTGCCGTAAATTCAGAGAGTTCGGAGCGGCTTTATGGATAAGGCTTATTAAGAGAAACATTTATGCAAAATCTTTGTTCCCGAAAATTAGCGTAGCTCTTGACGAGGATCCTATTCAATTATTGCAAATAACATATCATAGCGATAGAGCGGAGCGTGTTCCTGAGGTATTGTACTTGCACAGAATTCGCAGTGTTATTTCCATATCAAGAACTTGCAATGTTATATCAAAAGAGAATAAAAGAATCCAGTATATTTTAAGTGGCGTGGCAATTTATATGTTGATGAAACAATTTTTAGGCAAAAGCCATGCTGAAATAATTTTTGCAGAGACTGCGTTTATAAATTATTTTCGCATAAGCAATAAAACTATAGCGCGCCACAAAGTAGAGTATGTTCATAATTTTATTCCGGCTTTTTATAATGGGCTCAAGAAATCTAAAAAACATAGTTTGTTCCGTAAGATAATGCTAATGCTGGCGTGTCAATTTTCTAAATTCCTATCATGGAAAGCGTTCCCTATGTATTTGAACAGGCAGTCTTAAAATATCCGGAAGAAACCAAGGGTTTAATATCGGTAATAATCCCAATATACAATGCTGAGCTATACCTGAGAGAAGCATTGGACAGCATTATAGCTCAAACATTTCAAAATTGGGAAGCTCTTTTAATAGATGATGGATCTACGGATAAAAGCTCGGAAATATGCGCAGAATATGCAGAAAGAGATTCCAGATTCAAGTACGTTCGTCAAAACAATGAAGGTACGCTTTTTGCCAGAAAAACAGGCTTGGAAAATTCCAAAGGTGAGTTCATAGCCAGTTTGGATAGTGATGATGCTTATTGTCCGCAGTTCTTGGAAAAAATGGTTGCTAAATTAAAAGAAGGAAATAATGATTTTGTCTGGTGTGATACAGATGATTTTAATGGAAAAGAAGGAGTATGGTTCAGTTCAACGGAATTTGGCGAAAATAAATTTGAAAATTGTTGTAAATACGGAGAGTTCGGGGGAACTTTATGGATAAGAGTTACCAAGAGAAATATATATGCAAAGGTTTTATTTCCAAAACTTAAAATAGCACTTGCAGAGGATCATATTCAGGTTTTGCAAATGACATATCATAGCAATAGAGCGGAGCGTGTTCCCGAAGTATTATATTTGCACAGAGTTGGCAGTGCTATTTCCGTATCAAGAACTTGCAATGTTATATCAAAGGAAAATAGAAGAATTCAACATATTTTAAGCGGTGTGGCAATTTATATGTTGATGAAACAGCTTTTAGGCAAGAGCGATGCTGAAATAATTTTTTCAGAAAGTGTGTTCACAGATTATTTTCGTGTCAGTAATAAAACAATAGCACTCCATAAAATAGAATATGTTCATAATTTTATTCCGGCTTTTTACAATGGACTCAAAAAATCTAAAAAACTTGGCTTGTTCCGTAAGATAATGTTAATGCTGGCTTGCCAATTTTCTAAATTCCTATTATAAATGGTTTAAGTTTGGAGATGCTGTATGAAAAATACATCTTATGATTATTTAATTGTCGGTGCGGGTTTTTTTGGCGCTGTTTTTGCGAGATTGGCAAAAGATAATGGCAAAAAAGTTTTAGTTGTAGATAAAAGAAAACATGTAGGTGGCAATTGTTATACTGAGAATTACAACGAAATTAATGTTCACAAATATGGAGCTCATATATTCCACACAAGCAACAATGATGTGTGGGAATTCGTTAATCGTTTTGCGGAATTTAACAGGTATACGCACCAAATAACGGCTAATTACCATGGTGAATTTTACAATTTGCCTTTTAATATGAATACTTTTTGCCAGTTATGGAAAATAAAAACACCACAGGAAGCGATAAACAAAATAAATGAACAAAAATTTAACGGAGAACCTAAAAATCTAGAAGAACAGGCTTTAAGCCTTGTGGGTAAGGATATTTACGAAAAATTAATAAAAAGCTATACGGAAAAGCAGTGGAATAAAAAAGCGACAGAATTACCGGCATTTATAATAAAACGTGTTCCGTTGCGCTTCACATTCGACAACTGCTATTACAATGATTCATATCAGGGAATTCCTGTTGGCGGTTATACATCTCTTTTTGAAAATATGCTGGATGGCATAGAAGTTCGCTTAAATGTTGACTATTTGAAACACCGTGAAGAATTGAATTCTTTGGCAAGCAGCGTTATTTTTACCGGTTCTATAGATGAATTTTTTGATTACCGTTTTGGAGCCTTGGAATACAGGAGTTTGCGATTTGAAACGGAAGTTCTGGAATGCGAAAATTTTCAGGGCTGTGCCGTTATGAATTATACGGACTCAGAAACAGCATTCACAAGAATAATTGAACATAAACATTTTGAGCAAATAAATTCTGCAAAAACAGTAATAACCAGAGAATATCCTGCAAATTGGAAAATTGGCGATGAAGCGTATTATCCGGTAAATGATTTAAAGAATGAGGATTTGCATAAAAAATATTCTGAGCTTGCGCATGGACTGAACAATGTTACATTCGGAGGCCGTTTGGGTATGTATAAGTATTATGATATGGACGATGTGATTGAACAAGCACTTCACAACTTTTTTTTGCAATGCCAAATATGAATACTATTCTTATACCAGGTGGTGCCGGTTATATAGGCATTAATGTGGCTTGGCTTTGCTTGATAGAAATGAAGAGACAAGTCTGATAAAATATTTAAATTCCTCCGTACGGAAGAAGAATAAAAAATAAACAACGCAGGAAATAGAAACGGTTGCCGAACATTTTAACGCAAAATGGTCAATAAAGTTATTTACATAAAAGCTAACTGCGTAAGCAACTGATAAGGCTAAAACATGAATTATATATGCTTTTGCGTAATGCCAAACTTTGCATTTTAAAATATGATTGTGCACTATATACGCTTCTATGCCAATGCAAACAAGAATAATATTTGCAAGAGTTGCAATTAAGATGCCTAAGATGCCATAATAATGGACTAAAAAAATTGATAAACTTAAACAAAAAACAATCTCAATCAACGGCTTATACATATCCGGCCTGAATATTCCTGCAGTATATTTAAATGTGAGCACAAGCATTCTGTTTTGCATCAAAAAAAAGTTTATGCTAATCGCCACTGTAATGAGGCTTGATAGAGTATAATCTTCTCCTATCCATAGTATTATAAATGGATTCAATAAGTTCAAAAGACAAACCGTTGAAATTCCACTTATGCAAAAGATCAAAAAAGATATTTTTTTAAAAACCACGTATAATTCTTTTTTCTCCAAAGTTGCAACGGCGTTTCCAATGCTGGCTTCTGCTCCCATTGTTAATAAGCTTATAAACAGTGCGATGGCATTTGTTATCAATACATAATTAGAATAAATTCCAACTTCACGAATTCCAACAAATGCTGAGATAATAACATAGCTAGAACTAAGTGTTATGACTCCTGCTATTTTATGTAAAAATATAATTGAAATGTCACTCCATATTTTTTTCTTTGCTGTAGTAGACAGAGGATCGCAAGATTCTTTTATATAGGAAAATTTTTTATCGGCAATAAAATATATTGCCATTGAAGCCAGTAAAGTTCCTATAATTTGGGTGTATAAGAAAGCCATATAATTTTGAAATTTCATAAGTATAAAAATTTGAACTATTGATACTATGGTTTTGCTCGTGAAATCGATTGCATTTGTTATATACTTGTTTTGAGTATCATCAATTATTATTCTTTTGTGAGCAAAAAAATATCCAATTACGGAATTCGCTAGGAAACAGAGATAAACATTGATTATGTTTACCGATACAGCGACTCCATCTTTTATTAAATATGGCAAAAAAGGAATCAGCAAGCAACCAATCGCTGTGACGGAAATTCCTACGGAAAAATAGCATTTCCGATAAAATGCAATGAGTGATTTTATTTGCTCTTTGTTATCTTCGGCTATTGGCTTGTAAAGAGCATATGATATTGCGGTTCCTATTCCAAGCTCTGCAAGCGAAAGTGCGCTTAATATATTAAAAAACAAGCCATTTAACCCAAGATATTCTGCTCCTAATGTTTTAATGAAAATTGTACGGCTAACAAAAGACAAAACCAGAGTTATGAATTGCGTGACAAACATTACGCTTACATTGCGAATTGACTTGGCTACACGCATTGACTTATCAGTGCCTCTTCTAGTTTATTTAATGATTGGTTAAAAGAGAATTCTCCTGTCTTTTCTAATCCTCGCTCCGTGAGTTTACCATACAGCATTGCGTTTGTAAGCAATTGCGTTATTTTTTCACACATTTGTTCTGCATTTTTTATGTCACACATCAATGCTGTTTCGCCGTCTATGCAAAAATCGTCTACACCGCCATTACGAGTTGTAACAACTGCTGCTCCACATGCCATAGCTTCCATTGGCGGCAAACCCCAACCTTCGCTAATGCTTGAACATAAATAAATCTTAGAATTATTATAAATTGAATCTGCTAAAAAATTTTGGCTTGGATTCTCAATATAATCTATCCACTGTGGAATTTCTTTGCCTCTGGAACACGAACCAAAAAGTACGGCAGAAAAATTTTCAACTCGTTTTTTTACAAGTTCAAGAGCCAATATCCCGTATTGTGCCCCTTTTATCTCATTATGGGAATATATCATGGAAACGTCGTATTTTCTATCTGTTTTTTTTGTTTTTTTTGCAAATAAATGCTTATCTATAAAATTCGGAATATAAATCATATTGCTTGTTTTCAAATTTTTCCCTATATCCCATAACCATTTTGATATGATTATTTTTGTCATATCATTATAACCCCAGGTTTTATCTACAATTTCTTTTGGCATAAGCCAGGTTTCATAGTGTTGTATAAGATAAAATTTTTTCCCTTTATTTTCGGAATATTTTTCTAAAGCTAGTGCTGTTATGCAGGCTGTGGCTATTGTTATATTTGCATTTGGAATATTGCTTTCATTAAGATTAAAAACGTATTTTCTTTTTATGGCAGCATTAAATTTAAACCATTTTTTGCCGAAAAAAATAATTATGCATAGTATCGGGAATAACAGTCTGTTTAGAAAAGTATTTCGTTTTCCGCTTGAAAATATAAGATTAACCGAGTGCCCGAGTTTGGCCAGTCCATTTGCGTATTGATATGCGATTCTATGCCCGCCGGATGGCCGCATTGCAAAATTAGGCAAAAGAATATTAATTTTCATGCACGCAATTCCATAAATAAATTTTCCCACTTTTTCGCTATTTCCAGAACATCGAACTTTTTACAGTCGGTTATTGCGTTTTCGGCTATTTTTTCCCGTAAATTAGCATTATTCATTAATAAACATACTTTTTCTGCAAATGCGTTTATATCATTGTTCGGAACAATAAAACCATTTTTACCGTTTGTGATTATATCATGTAACGCAAGAAAAGAATCCATAGCTATTGGAACGCATCCGTAATTTTGAGCTTCTACAAGAGTAATGCCAAAACCCTCAAACGAGCTTGTCATCAAAAAAACGGAAGAATCTAAATAATAACTTAGGGGCTTCTGCCAGCCTTTAAAATCTATGCGAGGCAGGTTTTCCGCTAGTTTCTTGCTTTTTTCCATGTCTGGGCCATCACCTATTATTATCAAATTCCAGTCTTTATAATTATTGCATATAAGTTTCCAAATCTCAATGATAATGGATATTCTTTTTTGATTCTCTTCGATTCTGGATACGACCAAAAGCTGTTTCAATTTTTTAGAAAAATCAATATTGTGATTTTCATAATTTATTGTTTCGCTTATGCTTCTTAGCCTGTTAAAATTTTTATTAGGTACACTTTTTTTATATTGCTCAGCAAATCTATCAGATAGCATAACAAACATGTCCGAATTGTCATAAGCGTAATTTCTTCGTTTCAGTTGCAATTTCACTCTTCTGCCCATCACTAATTTTTTAGGTAAAAATCTTGTTATAAAGCAACCTTTTGATTCCATATTCATAAATAGGGAAAAATGCAGGCAAGATATTAATTTTGCTCTTGAGCCCTTTCTCGCCTCATTGCATAAATCGCATACATTGTAAACATCCGCTTCTTGATTTATTATTACATCAATGGAATTTTCGCTTATTATTTGATTTAAAAAAGATATATTGCTTTTTGAATCTGCTTTTTCCCATGGTTCGGGAAATTCGTGAATTTTAATATTGGAGTCAACAAATACTGTATTTTTTGAACATAAAAAGCAACATACAAATACATTATACCCCCGTTTGACAAATTCATTTCCTAAAATTCTTGTTACGGAATCTATTCCACTGCCTGTAGGAAAACTTTTTAGTACATATAAAATTTTCACAAGACTAAATATAGAAATTTTCTACCTTATGTCCATGCCTTCTCTTATTTCCGTTATTGTGCCGATATACAATGTTGAGCAATATATCCGCAAATGCATAGACAGTATTTTAGCTCAAAGTTACACAAACTTGGAAATAATCCTAGTTGACGATGGAAGCTCGGATAATTGCGGTAGAATTTGCGATGAATATGCGGCAAATAACCCAAGAATTAAAGTTCTGCATAAGAAAAATGGAGGTCTATCAGATGCTAGAAATGCAGGCTTGGATGTTGCAGATGGAGAATATTTATGCTTCGTCGACTCCGATGATTGGTGCGAAAAGGAAATGCTGCAAGTAGCTCTTAAGGCTGCGGAAATGTCAAAATGCGATATAGTTGCCTATGGAGTTTTCCATGATTTTGTGCGAAATGGTAAAAAATATAAAACAATGATAAAAAAATCGAAGCATAAACAAAAAGTACATTTATTTGAAGATAGTCTCCCTTTGCTTATAAAAGAATCGCTTTTTGTTACCGCATGGAGTAAGCTTTACAAAAAAAGAGTTTTTGAGAATTTGCGGTTTCCAAAAGGAAAAATATTTGAGGATACGTGGATATTTCCAAAATTATTTGAAAACAGCAATGGCATATTCATAATAAGCAAGCCGCTATATCACTATGTCATTCGAGAAAACAGCAAATCTATATTTTCTTCTTTTAACTCGCAAGGCATGGGAATTTTGGAGGCTTATGAATCTTGGCAAGATTTTGAAAAAAAAGGGAATCTGAGCAAAATTATACTTATGCAAAATGCTTGGTATTTACTTGTTAAAATAGAAGAGCAAGATAAAATAGAAAATAGGATTTACTGTGAGCAGATAGTCAAGCTTTTAATGGAAAATTCACAACATGCAAAGATGCCAAGTTTTTACGATAGAATTTTTTTATTTTTAATTTTAAAGGGCGTTAGTTACGAAAAAGTACTCTTTTTACGAAAGAAAACACGGCGTTTACGAGAATTTCTCTTACCCTTTTAGGACGCTGCCCAACAAGTTTATTTTCCTTCATTTTGTTTATTATGGAATCTATAAAGGAAGTTCTGGTACTGTATTTCCAAAACAGATGAAAATACAAGGGGTTTAATTCCTGCTTCCATGGTTTTGTTGTGGCATAATGTATAATTTTCGGATTTTCCATTGCTTTGCAATATTCTTCGACTAAATGTTTCGGCGCGTGAGATATATCCCAATCCGTGTTTAAAAAATTAAATTCCTGTGAAAGAATAAAAACAGAATTTTTTGAAACAAAATTCAATAAATCTTGGTCAACACATCTATACCTTTCGTTTTGTGCCAAATTCAACAAATAATCCAGAGTAAATTTATTGCGAAATTCCTTTATATTCATTATTATAAACCCGGCATTTATGTAATTTTCCGGTTTATCCAATTTGCCAATAACACTGGATTTGAAATCCCCTTTGTAATTTCGATTATTGAAAATGCTTATCTGCGGAATATCAGGTGCGCCTGCTATTAAATTGTTCCCGATATCGATGTTGTATATATAAGAAATATCCGAATTGCAAACGATATCGCAATCCATGTAAATAATCTTGTCAAATTCTTCTAAAAGCCAGGGAATAGCTAAGCGAAAATATGTTTCTACAGTCCATGAATCAGCCTTTCTCATGTTAAGAGAAATTTTTTCAAATTCATTTGATACATTTATGAATTTAATTGAAAAATACGGGTATGCGGAAAGTTGTTGCTTTAATTTATCTATAGTTTCTTTGCCTAAGCTTTTATGTAAAATAATGAATACATATTTTTGCTCCTTATCTGCATTTTCCATTACTGATTGCATGGCGGTTGCCATATAAGGTGCGTAGTTTTCATCCGAAGCAAAGATTATTGGAATTAACATGAAGTACTCCTCGGTTTTTCGAAAAAGCTAAAATACAAAGAAATTCCCATTAGCCAGCCGCCAAAGCAAAGCGTTCCTAAAGTAAGGGGTGTACCGTCAAACATTCCCAAAAGCATCATAACGATAAATCCGTTAACAATTGCATATACAACGCTGTTTTGCGTTCCTTTTAGTATATAATAAAATAATTTGAACATACATAAAAATACTATTGAACCTATTACAATAAAGCCGCTAACACCAAGCTCGGTAAGGACTATTAAAAATAAATTATGGGCATGTCCCAAAGTATGATATACCGGAGGTAAATTATAGGATTGTGCTATTTGCCCTAAATATACATCGAAATTATGAGGTCCTACTCCCCACATGGTGTGTTCTGGTATAATTTTTATAGCTGTTATCCATGTAATTACCCGTCCTAAATTGCTACCGTCTAATTTCATTGAAAGCATCATGTTAAAAGTTTTTTTAATAATCATATCATTGGGTACCAGTTGCCAGACAATTATAATTAACATAAATAAACAGATAAAAAATATAATTCCAGAAGCTATTTTAGTCATAAATGGCTTATTAAAATTTTCAACGAGATTTTTTGAAATTCCACTTAAAAATAAACCCAACACTACTCCTATCAAACCCATTCTGGCACCGCTTAACAAAATAGCCAAAAAAACAAAGGCGGTTACTATAATAATTTTCGAATAACCGCTATTCAATATATTTTCTGTTACCCAGATTGTCCAAACGGTTACCAATACAACTGCATATAGCGTAGCAAAAACCAGTGGCCCGGCAATCCTTGGAGGATTTATAAAAATGAATTCCAAAAAACCCAGAATCAATAACACAAACATATATGCTTGCGTAAACTTGGTTAATTTTTCCCTATCCCAATTTATTGCTAATGTAAATAAAAACATCATAAACGCATTTATGTATGAAACAAAAAAAGAATAATGTATGTCATAAGGTTTAAAAATAAAAATTGCAACATGGTAAGACAAGAACAATACTGCAATAAACCAGAATATTCTGTGTTTTTTGAAGATATCCATAAATAGGCATTGCAATAGTAATGTAATGCCTATTGCACACACAACTAAAGGACCATCTGTTGAACGATTGGAGGCTATTAACAGCAAAAGAAGCGATAGCGGCGAGTTTCTTAGAACAATCGTTGAGGTGAGAGACAAGAGCAAAAGAAAAATTGTTAAAATAGTAATCATGCTTTCAATGCTTTCAATATATTTTTCATATTTTCCCTCCTCTCCTCTTCAATAAATAGTTTGCCAGAACCTATACCTTGCAAAATAAGAATTGTATATACAACCGCAGCAGATAATAAACATCCGGCTAGGCCCCAAATCACCCTCTTAGGCTTGCTCTTATAGTCCGCCAAATACGCATCCTGAACCACTTGAATAACCGGCATATTTTTCGCAGCGTTGCTCTCTTCCATGACAATTTCGCTTTCTAGCATTTCCAATGTTGTGAAGATTCTTTTCAAATCCATTTCCAACTTTTCCTGTTTTATAAGCTTTTCCACCGCCCAGTCCGAATTTATGTAAATAGAGTTTTTGCTCGGTGCATAGTCCTCTGAAAATTCACCACGTAATTTCTGAAACTCCCTCTCCAAAATAAATCTTCTTTTGCGTAGTTCGGCGGCTGTGGAATTATCTGCCCCGGCTTTGCTTTCGCTGATTTTCATGTTCTTAATCTGCTCTTCATAGCCTGCAAGCGCGGTTATTGTCAATTGTAATTGGGTTTCTAAATTCAGCAGATTGTTTTCTCTGTAAAATCTAATTAAGGCTTCGCTCAACGAATCTGCTGAAGCTATAACGTTTTGCCTAAAGGATTTCAACTGCTCTATTGTTTGCAAAGCACGTTCTTGCCTTAGGTTTATGTATTTTGCATTAGCCTCTTCAACCATAAAGCGAACTATATCACGAGCCAGTTCCTTGTTTTGAGCCTCATATTCGCAAGAGATTATTCCTGTTAATTCATCAACTTTTATTTTTATTTCTCCGTAAAATCTCTTTAGCAATGCTTCTTTATACTTTACTCCTTTATAAATTGTGTCTAACCGGAATTTTTCTATTGCGGCCAGCATAACATTGCGTCCGTCAATTATATCCAAATACAAATCTTCATTTTCCGTACTGGAGGCTCGTAGCGAAGTTCCAAGCGAGTTCAATAAACCCGATGATGCGGCATTTTTCATCAAAGAGTTCACATTTGTTGTTTTTGCTCCTGTGTCTAGAAATATTCTAATCTCGCTTTTGTAATAAGGAGGCACAATACATGCTATTGTAAATCCAACTACTCCGGCAAGGAATGGGATTCCAAAGGCAATCCATTTTCTCTTTAACAAAAAAATCAGAATATCAATAAAAGACATTTTTCCTCTAGTTCCACCTGAAAACAACCGGAATAGTATCTAAAGTCGAAAGATTTAGCAAAAGCGTTTTAAATGCGGATTCGGTTGCACCTCTTGCCTGCATGATTATTTCCCGATTCGCTCTGATATTAAGCTCAGTATCAGCCTTTAGCTTTGCTTCCAACGCAAATTGATCCTTAGCCCTGTACTTGTTGAAAAGCCCGTCTCTTTCATCATACACTTCTGCAGACTCGGGATGCAACTCGTTGGAGATAATTTTTATCGGAGGGAGCTTTATGAACAAGGTGTCTGTACGGCTTGTGTCTATGGTAATGTCCTGGCAGTAAATACCTAATTTTACAGTGCCGTCTATCATAGCCAGCATTCTTTTCTCCGTTCCGGGAACCGAAAACCCAAACAGCTCTATACTGCTGGCATCTTTGATAAGAGATGAGTACCTGTAATGCAGGGAAACAAACTCCGATGCCGGCAAAACCTCACGCACGGAGTGATGAATGTTTATCTCCTGCTTTGTTGATGTTATTCCTGAGCTGCCGTCAGATGGGCGCCCAATCAAATAGCCTATAGCCGCAATCGCCACTAAAAGCAAAACAAACAGGACAATGGTTATTCTGAACATAATTTACCTCGTTGCTAAATAAATTGTTAAAGCTGTTGCCGCTATGCCAACAAGAGATGCTATAAAAAATGTAATATCTTTTGCCTGCTCATAAACGGTTCTCGGTATCTCAATAAGATCTCCGGGTAAAATTTCACCCGTTGCCCAGTCCACAGAAATTTTCTTGCCGCCTCTCAAAACAGAAACCCTGCTCAAATCTCCGGTTATTACGGTAACTCCGCTTGCCGCAACATAATCTGCGGGTCCCATTGATGGATTGTAAGGCACAGCCCCAACAGCCATCACCGCCCCGCCGACATATACAAAAGGAGCCTGCATGTGAAACGTTATTTCATTCAATGGCTCCGGCACAAAACTGTCTATTTGGTTAATGCGTATCCATCTGAGAAAACCCTCCTCAGGATACTTGATGCTCACTTCGGTAAAACTCTGCTCTATGTTTATGCGTGCTTCTTTTGCGTATTCTCTTATTGTGCGTTTAGCGACATAAGGAACTGTAACGGTTTTCCCTGCATAAGTTAAATCTACGGTTTGCCGCCATTCCTTGTGCGGAACCTCTATAACATCGCCTATTTGCAAAAGGAGATTTTCCGTTGTTGCGATTGTATCGCTATTACGGTATATATAAATGCTGTCTCTGTTTGCGGTTGGCTTAAAATGCCCTGCATGGTAGATAGCCTCTTTTGCGCGAGCCTGGCCGCTGACTATCACTTGCCCGGGATTCCATACAGCACCCTGCACATTCACCGCAAAGCGCCGGAGCTGCACAAGATGCACCCCTGTAAATCTGGTGTCATAGCGAGTTTTAAGTTTTTCAAGGATTTTCTTTTTTGCATCATGTAATTTCAGTCCGCTGACTTCTACCAAGCCGCAACCTTGTATGGCAATGGTCCCCTCCGGTGATACCTGCAGCCCCTCGTTTCCATTCGGCAAAAGAATTTCAAAAAAATCTCCCGGGCCAATTACATAGTTTGAATCAACGGGTCTTTCCAAATTTACCGGATTTAACGTTGCCCAGTCTCTTTGCCTTATGAGTTGCTCTTCGTAAAAAGTGGGCATGGAAACAGAACTGATGCCGGCCCTTGTGCTTGAAGGAACCTGCGCACTCACCGTAGCGAGCGCAGCCAGAAAAAACATTGCGAAGATTTTTTTCATTTCAGTGATTCATAATATACAAATTTATGGTCCGGCAAAATTGCGGGATGGAATATGAAAATAAGGTCTGCTAAAACAATGTCAGGATATGCAACAGCGCTTTCGTAAAAGTCTCTGCTTCCGTTTTTGCCTATGCGTTTTGAGCTTTGGTAAATTTTTCCGTTTATCATTGTCATGCGAGAGTCATTTTGCAGAATTTCCTCTTTGCTTGTCCACAGGCTTGGATGCAGCCAGAACTCGGCTTTTGCGCCGCTTTGCAAAGCGGTTTCAATATTCAGGGTTAAAGTTCCGGTATTGTCTGTGTTTTCCCAGATGTATTTTGCGCCTGCATCGTGCAGGAATTTTGCAAAGTAGCTTTTGCCTCCGCCGGCCAGCCATTCCGAGCCTTGCGGGTAGCCCGTCAGCACAATCGGTTTTTTGGTTGTGTTTTGGGCCAGCTCTGCAAGAGCGTTGTATTTTTCTTTGGTTTCTGCAAAAATGGAATCTGCTTCTTTTTCTTTTCCAAAAAGCACTCCGAATACTTTTATCCATTCAAATCGTGTTATCGGGTTGCTTTCCATCCATTCGGCGGTTAAGATAGCCGGGATGTTTGCTGTTTTGAGGCGAGGGTAGTCATCGTAGGTGGAAGATCCTGTTCCGAATGTGAGAACTATGTCGGGTTGCAGGATTAAGATGGTTTCCAAGTCCAGCGAATTTCCGCTGCCCACTTCTTTTACAGGCAGTTTTTGCGCATTTTCGCTGTAGATCAAATTTTTATTTTCAACGGCAATTATTCGGTCCAGCAGGTTTAGCCTTTCCATGAAGGCTATGGCGGTTGTGGAGAGCACCACTGCTTTTTTAACGGGAATTGCGATTTGTGGCGCATTTTTCAAGCTATCTGGCAATTCTGCGCTAAAAGCGGAGTCCAATAGTACCCATCTGTGTTTTTCTCCGTCTCCGTTCCAGGCTTCTTTTATATTCAAAATCCTGTAGCCGTCAAAGGTTTTTATGTTAAAACGTGCGGTTTCGGATGCCGGTTCTTTTGCACATGAGGCCAAGAGTAGCATAATGCACATATATAATAGTGGAGCCATGTTTGGTAAAATAAAATTTTCTATATTCCCAAAATGATTAAATCCTCCAAATTTTTAGCGTTCGGCCTTTTCGCCGTAACTTTTGCGTTTGCTCAAGCTCCATCGGATGTTTTGAGTTCGGGAGAAGCCTCAGACGCAGGCTCCTCAGAAACTGCTCCTTTAGTGGCAGAGCCTCCTCCGCCACCTCCACCACCACCTCCTCCGCCACCACAGGTTCAAGAAAAGGCTGTTTCTGGCGAAAAAACGGTTTTTGACAATTTGCGAGGCAATGCCTATAATCCTTATTTCACGGCAGGTGCTGCAACAACGATTGTGGATTTGTTGACTGTTCCAAGCGATATTCACGGGCAAAAATTCTTTTATGTTTCTCCGATTGATCGTGTAGGCTATGCCGCTTTTGACATGTTTGGCGGGTCTGCTTTGCTGGGTCTGGATAAGTCTCCTTCGGAAGAAGTCGATCTGGCATCTTTGATTTTCGGTTATGCAAATTCGTCTTTTGGTATTGCGCTGCGCTATTCCGTGGCAAAGCAGTGGGTCTCAAATAGTGAATATGACTATAGCATGAGAGCAACTGCGCCTGGCGATAATATAGGGCTTTCTTTCTCCATACCGCTTGGTTCATCGTCTTTTTACGCAAATGTAAATTGGCTGACTTACGGTAATAGCTATGCTATTGACATTGATGGCGATCAAACCAGTACAGATTATTCTACAATAGAGGGTGCTGTAGGTTTAGTCGGTAAATCCGGTGCTTTGAATTATGACTTTGGCTTGGCTGTTGTTCGCGAGGGAGGTTCATTAAAAAATTCGGATGGTGATAAAGCCGTTGATGCGGATACTTACTTGGGTATAGGGTTGAAAGCAGATTTGGGTTATAGCGCTTTGCAGAGTTCAAATGCAAGAGTTATAGTCGGCTTTAATAACATTGTTGGGGCTATAATATATGATGAAATTGAGAATATTCAGGATCGCCAGACCATGATAGTTGCTATGATCACTCCGAATATTTTAGCAGAAGTAGCTTTTACTGAAAGCCTGTTAGCTTTTGCCGGGGCAATGCACAACATAGTGTTGCTTTATGGTGACGAAGGCGGAGATACTTCAAGCTTGTTTATTAGTCATGATCCCGAAACAAGTGCTTTTGTAGGCATTCGCTATCAAAAACCGAGTTGGGCTTTGGAAGCGCAGGTTGCGGCAAATATGTTTAATAATCCGTTTGGCGGTTTTAACAGTAACAATATGTTCGCCAACTTCGGCGGATTTATTTATTTCTAAGGAGGTTTCAGATGAAAAAAACAATTTTAGCTCTCGCTTTTGTTTCTGTAGCTTTGCTCTTCGGATGCTCTGCTGATGGTTTTCTACACGAAAACGGTAATGTGACATGGAGCAATGGTGGCGGAGACCCGGGCCCGGGCCCAGGCCCAAGCGGTAATAGTTCTTGGTGCGTGAATCATGAGGAACTTGATTGCAATAGTCAGCCCGCTTGTACATCAAGCATCTCGGCTTGTCGATCAGGATGGAGTTACGGTGCGCCTGCCTCTGCAATGGAACTTATGAGTTCTTGCCCTGCTGGATATCAGCAATATACTAGTGGTTCTTGTCTAAATTAGAATTTATTATGCGTAAGTCCGTTCGTGCTTTTACCGGTGAAATTGTGCCTGTAGATGTTGTGCAGGCTGTGGTGCTTGGTGCTTGTCGGGCTCCAAGTAGCAAGAATACTCAGCCTTGGAAACTTGTTATGGTTCAAGGAACAGTTCTGGAAAATCTGCGAACGGATTATTTAGCTGCGTTTAATAGCGGAAAAGAGATGAGCTTTGAATATGTTTACAACCCGGATCCTCTGCCTGAAGCTTATAAAAAAAGAGCAGTCGAATTGGGTAAAGCATTTCTCATTCACAAAGGAATAGGCAGAGAAGACAAAGACAAACGCCGAGAACACGATAGCGAAAACTACAAGTTCTTCGGTGCAAAACAAGTATTCTTTTTGACCCTGAACAAAGGCGAATACAATTCCGGAACATTTCTGGACTGTGGTCTTTTTTTGCAAGCACTCATAACCGAACTGCACAACAGAGGGCTCGGATGCTGCCCGCAATACAGCGTAATGGCATACCCGGACCTGTTGCGCAAACATATTCCCGGCACGGAAAACCAAATGTTTCTGCTTGCGTTGCCATTCGGCTACCCGCAGGCAAACCATTTAGTGAATACTTTTGTGTCTCAAAGAGAACCTTTAGAAGCCTTTTTTAGAGTGGTAGAATGAAAAAGATATTGTGTATAGGTGCCGGATACGTTGGCGGTCCCACCATGTCTATGATAGCCAAAAAATGCCCGCAATACCAAGTGAAAATCGTCGACATAAACGCCGGGCGCATAGCCGCATGGAACAGCGATCACCTGCCGGTTTATGAACCGGGGTTGCAGGAAGTTGTGGAGAGCGTTAGAGGCAAAAACCTGTTCTTTGAAACAGACATAGAAGCCGGCATAAAAGAAGCGGATATAATCTTTGTAAGCGTAAATACGCCCACAAAAACATTTGGCTTTGGCTGCGGAAAAGCTTCTGATTTGCAGTATATTGAAAAAACCGCTCGGAGCATTTTGGCGGCTAGCGAAAACAATAAAATAGTTGTGGAAAAAAGCACCCTGCCTGTGCGAACCGCAGAGAGCATGGAGAGGATTTTGAACTCAAACCAAAAAGGCATACACTTTGATGTTGTTAGCAATCCGGAATTCTTGGCAGAGGGAACGGCAATAGCAGATTTGGAAAACCCAGATAGAGTTTTGATTGGCGGGCATACAAATGAAAGCGGGCGTGCGGCTGTGGAAGAGATCGCAAAAATTTATGCCAACTGGGTACCCAGAGAACGCATAATAACAACTAATTTGTGGAGCTCCGAGCTTTCAAAATTAACCGCAAACGCATTTTTGGCCCAGCGCATCTCAAGCATAAACAGTTTGAGCGCCCTCTGCGAAAAAACCGGCGCAAACATAGATGAAATCGCTTATGCAATCGGGCGTGATTCACGCATAGGCCCAAAGTTCCTAAAGGCATCCATAGGCTTTGGCGGCTCCTGCTTTAAAAAAGATATTCTCAATCTGGTGTATTTGTGCGAACACTACGGATTGCCGGAGGTTGCGCAGTATTGGGAAAGCGTTGTTAAAATAAACGAATGGCAAACGACACGCTCGGTAAAACGAGTTTTACGCTCGCTGTTCAATACGATTGCCGGCAAAAAAATCGCAGTTTTCGGCTTTGCCTTCAAAGCGAACACCAACGATACCCGTGAAAGTCCTGCGCACTTGGTGGTGCGTGAGCTCCTTGACGAACGTGCCATTCCCGTGATCACGGATTACAAAGCGCTCCCGGATGCCAAGCGAGATTTAAGCGATGTTTTGGACAAAGTTCAATTCATTGAAGACCCTTACGAGGCGGCAAAAGACTCTCATGCCGTGTTGCTTTGCACCGAGTGGAAACAGTTTGCGGAGCTTGACTGGAAAAAGATTTACTCTTTAATGAGCAAACCGGCTTTGATTTTTGATGGCCGCAATATTCTTGATGGTGATGAATTGGTAAAAATAGGCTTTGAGTTTATGAGCATAGGAAAGGCATGATGCGGATATTATTATTATCGGTATTATTGTCTGTGTTTCACGCTTTTGCCCAGGGTTATCAAAATTTAACTTTAAAGGATTGTGTTAAATTAGCCAAGAAAAATTCATTGTCGCTCGCATCTGCAAAACTATCCGAGCAAACCGCAGAGTCTTCTCTTAAACAGGCGCAAAACGCCAGATTGCCCGGATTAAGCGGAAGCATGAGCCAGGACGTTGTTGATGGCGTGCCGTTTAACGACCCTTCCAGCTTTAACTATTTAACAAGCCTCGGAATGAGAGTGAGTTCTTCAATGCCCATTTTCACCGGCGGCAGAATTCAACATAACATAAATCAGGCTGCATTTCGCAATGAAATTTCAAAGTTGAATACGGAAACTGTAGAAAGAACTCTGTCTGAGCAGATCATAAGAGCGTATATGCAGGTTTGGTCGCTAATTGAATCGGAAAATTCCGCAAAAGCAGCACTTGCTCTTTCCAAAAGATTGCTCGCAAAAGATTCTGTGCTCTTCCAGTCCGGGAGTTTCACCGCTACCGATTTGGCTTTGGCATTTGCTCAGGTTGCAAGCGACAGTTTAAGCCTGTTGCAAGCGCAGAGCAGTTTGACACAGAATTATACAACGCTTCGCCAGCTACTGGAAATTCCTCAAGGTACGGATTTTTCGCTTTCTCCACCGGATACATCAATTCTTAGGTCATCTGAAACTTTCGCAGTCCTGTTGCAAAAAGCGGAGGAAAATTCCATAAATAAAAGGATAGATTCGCTTTCCATTTTAGCTGCGGAAGAAGCTATTGGCGTTGCCAAAGCCGGTCGCTGGCCGAATATAAATTTAAGCGCAGGAGCCGGCACAAACCTTCGCTGGGCAACGACCGATCCGAACTACGGAGTGCAGTTAAAAAATCGCTTCAATTACAGCGCATCGCTTGGGCTCAGTATTTCCATCATAGACTGGGGAGCAACCGATCATAGCATTTTGTCTGCGCAGGTGGCAAAGGAACAGCAACAGATATCTGCGCTCAATACGCAAAAGCAATTGGAAAACATCATTGAGCAACTGGCCTTGCAGGTTGAAACATATCGCTTGCAATGGGAGGTATCTTCCATTCAAATGGGAGCGCAAAAGCTAGCTTTGGATAAATCAGTTCAGCAACATGAACTCGGAATGCTGGATATATCTTCGTTGATCCAGCAACAGACAATTTTCAACAACTCGCAGATAAGGCATAACCAAGCAAAGTACAGCTACCTGCTTGGAAAATCGCTACTAGCCCTGCAAACCGGGAATTTTTAATATGAGACTTGTTCTTTTGCTCGCCGCATTTGCTTTTGCGAATGATTTATACTCTCAAGCGCAGAAGTTGTACAGCCAGGGAAATTTTGAGGCAGCCGCTAAAAGCTATGCGGAAGCTTGCCCAAAGCTTGAGGAAAAAGAAAAGAAAATTTGCCTGTTCAACGAGGCAAAATCTTTGATGGAAAGCAATAAAATAGACCTAGTTCGCTCGGCAGAGCCCAAGCTGCTTTTGCTTATAAGCCAAACAGAGCCGGCAGATTCCCTGTTTTCCGAGTTGAGCGCAACAGATGCAAAATTGCAAGTTATGCTGAACCAACCAGTGCGTGCGGTTCGCTCGTGGAATGCTGCGCAGTCAAGCGCAAACCCGGCTTATTTCTCGGAGCTTTTTGTTCTTTGCCGTGACATAGTGGCTGCATATCCAAACAATGGGCTCTCTGCAGAAAGCTGCAATAAAATAAAGCCAGCCGATACTACTATGATTTCTTTGCAAAGAAAAAAAGTTACTGCTCTGCCGGCAGCAACTACCCAAACTCCGCCGCCAACAACAACTACTACTGCTGCTGTTGCTACTGCTACTCAAACTCCACCGCCAACCACCCAAACTCCACCGCCGTCTAGCCAGGCTAAATGGTATATTCAGCTCGGAGCTTTTGGGTCTAAGGACAATGCAGAAAGGATGGTTGCTGAGTATAAGGGCAAGGGAGTGGAGCTTTATATAATTGAGTTACCTGAGAGAAAGCTCTTTGCAGTTCGCACTGGCTTTTTCACAACGCAAAACGATGCTAAAATTTATGCCGAGCAAAAAATTGCTCCAGCACAATATCAAATCAGCGTTTCCCAGTAATAGTTTCAAACTCCAGTAAATTCGGCATCCATTTTCCTGTTTTGAACGGAGCGTAGTTATCAATGGGCTTGCGGTTGCCTTTGGCAAATTCGTTTGCTGCTTTTTCAATGTTGTCTATTATCTCTTTTATTTTGCTTTTAACAAAATTGTTGAAAATACCGAGGTTCATAATGGAATTCAGCATTGAGCCGCTTGGTGAAACTATGGCTCTGAATTCATAAGCTACAGACCCTTTGCTTGTTTCCCTAAGATCTAAAATTGCGGTTGCCGTTCCGTGTAGCCTCCAAGTCAGGATTTTTGTCCTGCCTCTACCGAAAAACACGTGTTGCATTCCCGGATTCACTCCGGCGCTATCAGTTAGCAGCCACACAAAGCTTCCTTCCAAGTTATCGCCGTTATCGCCGCTGAAATTCTTTTTGTCCGGGGTATCATAAGTAATGGTATATTTGGTTTTTCTGTATGCGTTTACCAGTTGCGCAGTGAATTCCATGTTGTCAAAAAGGTACTTCATGGTTTCTTTTGAAAGCGGCAGCTTTCCGGTGAGTTTATAGGTAACCCTGTATTGCCGCCCCATATAGCGATATAAACTGGCGGCTCTTGGGTCATTTGTTTGCAAGCCACGTTGCTTTAGCTCTATGTATGGCGCGCAAAACTGAGCGTTGTATTTAATGTTGGGGTCTGGTTTTTTTTCTTCTGCGCTGCATTGCGGAAAGTCATGATTCAAACATTGCTTAACACCGGAGCACATGGCCAAATGACCCAAATCCACTTCTTTTGCGTAAGTGGCAGAGACGAGAAAAAACAGGAGTATAAATTTCATTTTCCAAGCTCCGCAGAACGTTTTGCCGCAGCTTCAACTGCTGCCATAATTATGCCTCTAAAAGCTTTATTTTCCAATTCCTGCATTCCCGCTATAGTGGTTCCTCCCGGGCTGCAAACGCTTGCGGTCAGTGCTCCGGGGCTTAACTTTGATTCTTGCAGCATTTTGGCTGCGCCACCCACAGTGGAGATCGCCAACTCCATTGCCACTTCGTGCCGCAAGCCCATCTTTACTCCGCCCATAACAAGGGCATCTATGAATTGAAAGGCAAATGCCGGGCCGCTGCCGGAAAGTCCTGTTACAGCGTCCATTTGGCTTTCTGAAACTCTTACGGTGTTGGCGCATTTTGAAAATAATTGTTCCACTGTTTGCAAAACGCTTTCTTCTACACTATCCGTTGATATGGCAACGGTTCCTTTTTTCGCAGTAATGGCTATATTGGGCATTGTGCGCACAATGCAGGCAGATTCGAATTTTCGTTGCAAATTTGAAACAGTGACTCCGGCCATAATGGAGATCAGAGTGCAGGGTTTTTGCAAATCAATGTGGTGCAGTTTTCGGAAGATCTGCGGCTTTATGCACAAAAATGCTATGTCGGCTTTTTCAAGCCCTTCTTCAATGCAGGATACAGGAGTTGCTTGTATTTTACTTGCTCGTTCCTTGTCAGGATCATAAAAAAACAACTCCATATCTTCACCGATCAGGGAGCTTAAAATAGCATTACCCATATTGCCGGTGCCTATAAAGAATATTTTCTTTCTCATATCTACCCCTTCATGGCAGCTAAGAACATGTCATTTGTTTTATGATTTTTCATTTGTTCTCGCATTTGTTCCATAATTTCTGTTGGTGTACTGTCTTGTAGGAATCTTCGTAAAATCCAAACTTGGCGAAGTTCGGTTTCGGAGATCAAAAGTTCTTCTTTGCGGGTACCAGATTTGAATATGTCTATTGCAGGCCATATACGCTTTTCCGCAATGCGGCGGTCTAATACGAGTTCCATGTTGCCTGTGCCTTTAAATTCTTCAAATATAACTTCGTCCATGCGGCTTCCTGTTTCTACCAAAGCTGTGCCTATAATGGTGAGCGAGCCGCCATATTCTATTTTGCGTGCAGCTCCGAAAAAGCGTTTGGGCCTTTGCATGGCCATTGCGTCAACACCGCCGGAAAGTATTTTGCCGGAGTGCGGAATAACAACGTTGTTGGCTCTTGCGAATCGTGTGATGGAATCTAAAAGTATAACAACGTCGTGGCCCTGCTCAACAAGTCTTTTGGCTTTTTCCAAAACCATGTCTGCTACCTGGGTATGGCGTTCTGGCGGTTCGTCAAATGTAGAAGCCAAAACTTCGCCTTTAACGTTTCTGCGCATATCCGTAACTTCTTCGGGGCGTTCGTCTATCAGCAGAACCAGGAGTTTTATTTCCGGGTGGTTTTTGCTTATGGCGTTGGCTATGTGCTGCAAAAGAACGGTTTTGCCTGTGCGGGGAGGTGCCAGAATAACTCCACGCTGGCCTTTGCCTATGGGCGTAAATAAGTTCATTATTCTGGTTGAAAGCTCGGATGTCTCGTATTCAAGGTTTATGCGCTCAAACGGATGCAGGGGAGTTAAGTGCTCAAATGCTACACGTTTTTTTGCGTGTTCCGGTTCCTTGTAATTTATTGTCTCTATGCAGGTGAGCGCAAAATATTTTTCCTTTTCTTTGGGAGCACGAACTTGTCCGGTCACTGTGTCTCCGGTTTTTAGTTCGTAAAACCTTATCAGGTTTGGGCTCACATAGATATCATCTTGGCCGGGCAGGTAATTGTGGTCCGGGTTGCGTAAAAAGCCGTAGCTTCCGTCGTTTATAATTTCCAGAACGCCTTGCGTGTATATGGGTGTTCCTTCTACAGCGGCGGCTTTTGCTTCCAGAATGCGGTAGATTATGGCTTGCTTGCGCATAATCTTTATATCCGGCAAATTGAGTTCTATAGCCAGAGCCTGTAGCTCAGGCATGTTTTTGGTGCGCAGGGCGGCCCATTCTTCACGAGCCTTGTCTATAGACTCCTTGTCTATTTTCGGTATGTCTTCCGGCGCTATTTCTTCTACATAGGGGCGAAAGCCTTTGTTGTTGTTTCTGCGATTTTGGTTGTTGTTATTGTTGTTAAACCGGTTATTATTGTTGTTTTGAAATTGATGCCTTTTGTTGTTTCCGTTTCCGTTCCCTCCGTTCCCGTTTGTGAAGGTTCTTTGTTGCTGTTGGCGGTTGGCGCCGCCGTTATTTGTGTTTTGAGCTTCGTTTGCCGGTTCGGTACCTTGAGGTGGCGGCAGGTTGGCAGCTTCGGGTATGTCCGGAACTATAATGCCGGGCAGCATAGCTTGGGTTTCTGCCTCAGCCTGCTCTGCAGGCTCGGCTTTATTTTTTTTGATGCCAAGGTTTTCCAGCATTTCCTTAGTCTCGGGTGGAAGCTCAGCGTCTTGCTGGACTTCATCAGATAGCAATTGTTTTGAACGTGGTGCCAAAGGTAAAACTCCTTTTTTTTGAACAGCGGCAGAATAGCCTCAGATTGGAATATAGAAAAATATTCCTGGGTTGTCAAGTGTTACTCAATTTCAAAAGTGGATGCCTTTACGGTATCGAATTGGGGCTCATTTGGGTAGCCAAAGGGGTTGCATACCAGGGATACGCCGTATTTTGATGTAAATGTTTTTCCATGGGTGTGCCCATATACCCATATTTTACCCCCCTGTTCTCCGAATTTGGCCAGTAGCTCATCACCGTCAAAGGTGAAGAAAGTGGTGCATAAATCCGATTTCCATCTCTTTTCCACCAGTGAATATGAGGGCATAAAGTGGGTCATCATTATATCGGGTTTGAGCTCCAGAGCGGAGTTCATGTTTTTCAGTTCGCTTTCCCATAATTGCTTGCCGTCAGCACGGTTTAGCCCGATATATACGCTGTCATACCAGCTACTCCATGAAGCCCACATTTCCTTGTCTTTGATTTTGAGCACTTGCTTGGCATAGCCAAAATCGCAATATCCCATGCAGCCGCCTATTGTGGTCTTTTCTGTTACGGGCAGTGCATTGCCGTTTAGCTTATATACGTTATCAGGCAGTTCTTTGCAGATGCTTGCTATGTAAGCCCAACTGCTCTGTATGGAAGGCGCGCAGTAATATGGAATTACCAAGTCGTGGTTTCCGGGTACCCAAAATACTTTGCTGTATTTTTTTGATAGTTCTGTTAGCACTTTAATGGTAGTGGCTTTTGAATTGCTTACATCTCCGGCTATTGCCAGATAGTCCGCTTTTGGGTTAAGATAATGATTCAATGTGTGCAGAGGTTTTGCTCCGTGGTTGTAAAAATCTATGTGCAAGTCGCTTACGAATTGAATTTTAGGCATGGTAGTAAGGTAGATTTTTTTCTATATTAGCCGTGTCATAAATTTACGGAGGTTTTTGTGAAAAAACTGTTATTTACAATGATGTGCCTGGCCATATTGGTCTCTTGCGCATCAAAGAGAGCTGCTATTGTTGACCCAACAATAATAGAAGCCAAAGCTCTTGTTGAGCTATCAAAAGCTAACAATTTGCCACTTCCGGCAGAAGCGGACTCTTTGGTTATGGCTGCCGAAAAGCAAAATGAAGAACACCAAACAGAGGTGGCATTCCTTTTGGCAGATGAAGCTGTTTTAAAAATTCATTTGTCAATGCTGAAACATGAGCAGGGAGATCTTGTTGCGGAAAACAAGAAGGCAACAGATAGTTTGGCCGCTATAAATGAAAATCTGGGCGCTCACCGCAATGTTTTGCAGGGGCGTAAAAATGCACCTAAAGAACATGTTATAAAATAAGGAGGTTTTATGAAAATTCAAGCACTGACAATTTTAGCATGCGCAGCAACCCTGTTTGCTCAGGAAGCCGGCGCACCGACACAGGAAGCTCCGATTTCCTGCGAAGTAGCGTTTAGCACCGTGAAAGCCGCATATCCAAAAGATGCCGCTACCAATCGTGCCTATGCAATGGTAGAAGGGAGAATCAAGGTTTTAAAAGAAGTTCCGGCAAATAAGCGCGATGATGCTAATTATGTTAAGGAAATGAAAAACTGCGAGCTTGCGGTTGAAGTATTTAAAGTTCAGCAGTCCATAGCTGCGTTGCGCAAAAACTTGGAGTCCTTAACTGAGAAAAAGTTTGCTGCGCAAAGGGAAATTTTCGCAGTGAAAGATTCTCTTATTGAGCTATGGACCAGCGATGCCAAAGACGCAAAGTCTCTGAATACGGCTTTAAGCGCAGAACGCATACGCTTGGAACAGTTAAACAAGCAGAAAGCTGAGGAACAGGCTCGCCTGGAAGCAGAACAAGCCCGCATGGCAGCAGAACTTGCGCAGAAAGAAAAAGCTCTCGCAGAAAAAGACAGCCTGCTCGCAAAGCAAAAAGCCGAAGCCGATAAAAAGCTGGAAGCTCTTCGCAGCAAAACGATCAGCGTTTATAAGGATGCCAGAGGAACAATCCTTTCTATGAGCGATATTCTGTTTGAAACGGGAAAGGCCGATTTGAAACAGGAATTGAAATTAAACCTGGCTGAAATTGCCGCAATTCTCAAGAGCCTTTTGAACGATTCGCATATTGAAATAGAAGGGCACACTGATAATCGTGGTGGTGAGGAACTCAACCAGAAGCTTAGCGAGCAGAGAGCTCTTTCTGTTATGAATTATCTTGTGGAAAGAGGCGTTGACAAAAGCAAGCTGAAATCCGTTGGTTATGGCTTTAGCAAACCAATGGACTCCAACGACACCGACGAAGGCCGAGCAAAGAATCGCAGAGTTGAACTTATAATAAAGGATTAAGCGATGTTTCATGCGGAGTTTAAAAGCATAAGCGGCGAAGATACGTATCCGTTATCTGAAGTCGTTTATAGAGGTAGAGATGGTTCGCTTTTAGAAGTTAGCCATGACCGCTCTGCATGGAAGTCACGTGCGCCGGATGAATGGAAAATATTGTTCAGAGCCCGGCGTTCAAGTTTTTTTCCAATGGATTTGAGCGGCGTGTGGAGCAAGCGAGAGCTTGTTTTGCCGGAAATACCAGAAGAAGACATTGTAACGCTTAAAGAAGGCTGGACATCTCTTTTTGATGCGCAAAAACTGGCAAAGGAAATTAAATTAAAAAGTTTGCATGTAAAATTGTGCGGAAATTCGCACACAGGCAGTTTTAAAGATTTGGGCATGACGGTTTTGGTTAGCCAGGTGAATCATCTGATAAAAAACGGTGCTCCTATAAAGGCTGTTGCCTGCGCAAGCACCGGTGATACTTCTGCTGCGCTTTCTGCATATTGCGCAACAGCCGGCATTCCCAGCATAGTGTTTTTGCCGGCTGGTAAAATTTCGGTTGCGCAACTTGTGCAGCCTATCTCAAACGGCAGCATTGTTTTGGCGCTCGATACGGATTTTGACGGTTGTATGAAAATTGTCCAGGAAGTTACTGCGAATAAAAGCATTTATCTGGCGAATTCCATGAATTCACTCCGAATTGAGGGGCAAAAAACAATTAGCTATGAGCTTTGCCAGGAATTTGGCTGGCAGCTTCCAGATACTTTGATTATACCCGGTGGAAATTTGGGCAATGTGAGCGCGCTCGCAAAAGGAATAGACGATTTATTGGAACTGGGTTTAGTGAACAGAAAGCCCCGCATAATAGTTGCGCAGGCAGAAAATGCCAACCCGTTTTACCAGGCATACAAAAGAAATTTTGATAAGCTTGAACCTGTTCAGGCTCAAAAAACGCTTGCAAGCGCAATTCAAATAGGGAATCCGGTTAGCTACCCAAAAGCAGAGCAGGCAATCAAGAATTACAACGGAATTGTTGAGCATGTTTCAGAGCAGGAACTTTCGGACGCAGCCCACAGAGCAGATAAAACCGGGCTTTATTGTTGCCCGCACACAGGCGTTGCATTGGGTGCGTTATTCAAATTGAAAGAAAAAGGTTTAATATCAAACGAAGAAAGCGTTGTTGTTATAAGCACAGCGCATGGCTTAAAATTCTCGGAATTCAAGTCCGCATATCACGAGCAGACACTGGAAGGGATTTCCCCCAAATATGCAAACGCAATACACCGCTTGCCGGCAAAAGCCGATGCTGTTATGGATGTGCTTAAAGGGGTTGTATAATGCAGTACCCTGTTCTGAGCATCTTAAAAACCGCTTATGAGCAGGGTCGTCTCCCGCAAATGTTGCTTTTGGACGGATTGCCCGGCACAGGCAAAAAACTCGTTGCTATGGGGCTTGCGAAAATACTTTGCGAGAATAGCAGCGAGCCTCTTATATGGATGACTCCTATTGACGGCAAAGCCGATGATAGAGATACTCCGGCAAAAATAGATGCAAAGGTAGCGGAGCTTTCGCAAAAATTTATGCAGAATCCTTATCACACGGGATATATAACGGAATCTGCGCTTATATCCGTTGGCATGGTGGAGCACTTATTGAGAAATTTTGAATTAAAGGCAAGCGGAAACCGTGTAGTTATAATAACAAATGTTGATTCCATGAATGAAAATGCGGCGAACAAGCTTTTGAAAACTTTTGAGGATGTTCCTCCGAACACGTATTTTATATTAACCGCAAATTCCAGACACGCTCTTTTGCCTACAATACGCTCACGTTCAACATGTTTTTCAATTCCTTTTTTAAAAAACAGCGAAGTTGCGGAGATTCTAAAGTCTTATGGCTATGGTGCGCCAACGGAAGATATTTTGAGTTTTGCCGCCGGTTCTGCCGGCAAAGCCATGCTCGCTTTTGATTCCAATTATTCTGCGCTCAGAGAAAAAGTAACTGTTTTTGCGGAGCATGCGCTTAAAGGCGATGCCTCTTCTGCAATTTTATATGCGCAGGAAATTGAGAAAGACATAAATACTGTTGCATTTTTTTTAGAGGGCTTGGCTTTGCATTGCCCGGATCATATACATGGCATTAATTTTCTTTTACAGGCGTTGCTGGCGAAAAAATTTACCGCCGAGCATGCTATTCAAAATATAGCGCTGAGGATGGCGCAAAAGGCAATATGACAAATGCACAATTAGCACTGGAAATAGCACAAAGGCATAAGGTTTCTGTTCTTTTGGCTAGAGTTTTGGTTTTGCGAGGCGCTAAAACGCCGGAAGAATCGGATCGCTGGTTGAATTGGGACCTTGCTTGCGAGCACGACCCATTTTTGATGAAGAACATGAACGGTGCCATAGAGCTGGTTTGTGCGATGCGTGAAAATAAAAAGAAAGTCTGGGTTTACGGTGATTACGATTTGGATGGAATTTCCGGAGCGTCTGTTTTGGCCGGAGCTTTAGGTGATTGGGGGCTTTCTGTGAAATGGATGCTGCCGAATCGCTTTGACGGCGGTTATGGGCTTTCTGCAGCAACTTTGCAAAAGATGAGAGAGTCAGGCGCAGAGTGTTTGATTTTAGTGGATACGGGCATAACGGCAACAGAAGAGATAAAGTCGGCAAGGGAATTCGGAATGCAGGTTCTTGTTTTGGATCACCATAAGCCTTCGGGTGATGGGCTTCCGCCTGCGGATGTGATTTTGGATCCGTTTTTGGACGATTGCGAGTATCCGAATAAGTCTTTGTGCGCAGCGGGCGTAGCTTATAAGTTTTTGCACGCTCTTTATCAAAAAACTGGCAAGCCTCATAGCGAGTTGGAAAGATATTTGCCTGTGGTTGCGCTTGGCACTTTGGCAGACATAGTTCCATTGAGCGCTGAGAATGTATGTTTGATCAGAAAGGGAATGGCCAAATTTTTGGACAGCGATCTCCTTCCTATTCAAATTTTATATGAGAAATACGCTACGGATAAAAAGTTTGTGAACAGCAACGATCTTCACTATCGCATGGCTCCGTTGCTAAATGCGCCCGGCAGAATGGAGAGCCCGGATGCGGCTATTGAATTTTTATTGTGCAAGGACAAAGAGGAAATAGAGAGCTTGTATAGCAAGCTGCATGAGTGCAATACGGAGCGCAGAAAAATAGAGCAGGATATTCATGCTCAGGTTATTAAAAGGCTTGATGCTCTTTACGGTGATAATTTGCCGAAAATTTTGATAATAGATTCTTTGGATTGGAATATAGGAGTGATTGGCATTGTTGCGGCTCGTGTTGCACAGGAGTATAAGCGCCCGACTGCTATTATCTCCATTCAAAGCGATGGTGTTGCAGCGGCGAGTGCCCGTTCTGCGGGTTCTTTTAATTGGCACGGAGCGCTTTTCCCGTGCAGGGATCTTTTTATCCGTTGGGGCGGTCATGTTAAGGCTGCCGGTTTTAACATTGCTGCGGAAAAGATAGATGAGCTTAGGGTTCGCATGGAGGAACAGGCTGAAATTCAGGGTTTTGTTCCCGTGATGGAGGAGAGCTCACGCTATGATTTGGAGGTTTCTTTTTCTGAGCTCAGTTTGAAATTTTTGAATGAGTTGAAGCGTTTGGAGCCTTTTGGTGTTGAAAATCCCTATCCGACGTTTTTGGCCAGGCATGTTGCAGTTAGAGGCTTTAAGTTTATGAATGGCGGTCATATACGTTTTTATGCGGTTCAAGGCCGGACTTCTATTCCTGCTGTTGTGTTTAACAAAATGCATTTGGCAGATTCGCTTCAAAAGGGCAATTTGGATTTGGTTTTTGAAGTGCGTTCCAATGTTTATCAGGGAGTTGAGAAGGTTCAGTTGAATGTTATTGGGGTACTGTAAACGAGAGCCCTAGACACACCCTGCACATAAAAGCCCACAAGTCCGTTGCTGCTTTCGCCCTGGCGATTTGCCCGCAAACGATCATTGCAAGGGGTCTAGGACTAAAGGTAAATATAGAAAATTAAATTAGCGTTTACGGTTTACTATATTCCAAATATGTTAAAGCACAAACAATTTCTCTCAGCTTTAATTTTTGTGATTTTATTATCGTGCTCTGCCGAGCTTGAGGTTATAGAGCGGCAAGCCGGGTTAGACTATCAAGGTCAAACTTACAGGATGGTTAAAATCGGCAATCAAACATGGATGGCAGAGAATTTGAATTACAATGTAAAAGGTAGCGCATGCTATGATAATTTAGCGGCAAACTGCGCTATATATGGCCGATTGTATGACTGGGAAACCGCTTTGACGGTTTGCCCTCCGGGTTGGCACTTGCCAAGCGATGATGAATGGCTTGCTCTGGAATTATTTATAGGTAGAGACAGCGCTGCTACCAGATTAAAAACTACGAATTATTGGAGTGAAGAAGGCGATTATAAACCAGGTACGGATATTTACGGATTTTCCGCTTTACCCGGAGGTTATGGAATTTGGTATAACGATGCTGCCGAAGAAGACAGTTTTGAAAGTCTTGGCACTTACGGCTTATGGTGGACCTCCACAGGGATTAGTAATGTTCGAGCCTGCTCCCGGCAGATGTGGAATAAAGAATGGCGAGTTGGTGTGCCTGTTGATGGTATGTTAAAGCTTGGCATGTTTTCCGTTCGCTGTATGCGTAACTAAATTGCTATATTCCCCTGATATGCTTAGGCACAAGTCAATTTTTTTAGTTTATGCAGTCTTTGTGTTTTTTTGGTCGTGTTCCGAAGAGCTTAGAGCCATAGATCGTGTATCCGAAGAGGATTGGCTTGCAGCGCAAAGTTCCAGCAGCGTAAGCTATGTTACTGTGGTTCCTTGCGATAATACTAGGGAGGATGACGGCTCTGTGACTTGTGAAGGCCAATCTTACAAAACCGTTAAAATAGGTGAACAAACATGGATGGCAGAGAATTTAAATCATGAAGTGGAAGGAAGCTGGTGCATTGAGGCGGAAGGTGATGGAGTAAATATGGTTCCATCCGGCGGTCTTTGCCATATCCACGGGCATTTATATAATTGGGCTGCTGCTATGAATTTATCTTCAATTTGCAATACAACAAACTGTTCGGAGCAAATAAAGTCACCACATAGGGGTATTTGTCCTGAGGGCTGGCATATTCCAAGCAATACGGATTGGAATATATTATTTGTTTATGTTGATGGTTTAACCACAAATCCCGGTGTTTATTCAAGCCCTACGGCAGGCAGAGATTTAAAAGATTCTACTGGTTGGAATTTAGGAAATCCGGGTATTAACAAGTATGGTTTTTCCGCTTTACCCGGAGGCATAGGTTATCCCTCAGGCACTGCTTCGTATGCAGGAGAACTAGGTTATTGGTGGAGCGCAAAAGAAAGCAATGCAGGAAACGCTTCCGGAATAGAAATGAAGTATAACAGCGATGGTGCCCGTTGGGTAGCAGGAGACAAAACATCTATGCTCAGTGTCCGTTGCATTAAGGATAAGGATTAATAATATGATTAAAGCAATTTTCTTTGCTCTTCTTTTTGCCTCTGCTGCGTATGCGGCTAAAACCCTTGCCGTTTTGGAGATTATTCCTGCAACGGATGATCTGGAGTTGAGCATTTCCGAAATGCGGCATCTCTCAGATGAACTTCGCAGGCAGGCGGTATCGGTTTTGCCGCTCAAGGATTATGCGGTTCTCACACGAGACAATATGATCTCCCTTTTGCCTTCAGATGAAGCAGAGCTGGAATGCCTGGCTGAGAGTTGTGCTGTAGATATAGGCAGGGCGATAGGCGCAGAATATGTTAGCCATGGAAAGATAGGCCGTTTTGCCGGTGACTGGAGCCTTTCAATAGAGCTTTACGAAACTATGGGCGGCAAGCTGTTGGGCAGCATTGTGATGGAAAGTCCTGATATAAAAGGGTTAATGGTAGCAATAAGAGAACTGGCTCCGGGGTTGTTTGCAAAAATGAAACCAGTTGAGGAGGTGAAACCGGAAACTAAAGAATTGAAAGTAGAAGAACCGACGGCTCCACTTCCCCAGCCGCCAATCCCCGAACCTCAACCCAAAAAGAGTTACACTTGGCTTGCGGTTAGCTTGGATGTTCTCGGAGCTGTTGTGCTTGGCTATGGAATTTACCAGCACTCGGAGAAAAACAGGCTTTACGATAAATACAAAAAAATGCCGGAACACATGTCTCAAAAAGCATACGATGCCGCTTTGGAAAAAGCAAATGATGCGAGAGTATCGAGGGATGTGGGATTTATAGTTGGCGGAGTTTTGTTAGGGTCAGGGATAATGGTGCATATTTGGTTTTAAAATGATACGGAAGTTACTTTTTTTGCTCTTTGCATTTTTTTTGTCGTGTTCCGATGAGCTTGAGCCTATAGAGCGTAAACTCGGATTAAGCTATCAAGGTCAAACATACAGAACCGTTGACATAGGCGATCAAACATGGATGGCAGAGAATTTGAATTACGCTGTAACAGGTAGCGCATGCTACAATGGATTGTCGTTTAATTGCGACAGATACGGCAGATTGTACAGTTGGAAAGATGCTTTGAAAGTTTGCCCTCCCGGTTGGCGCTTGCCAAGCTATGCGGATTGGTCTTTATTAACGAATTTTGTTGGTGATAGTGCTGGCATCAAATTAAAAACTACCAGTGGCTGGAATAATGATACCAGACGTGGTACTGATATTTATGCGTTTTCCGCTTTACCTGGCGGTAGCGGCGTAATTTTGAGTGGCGGAAGTTTTTATCCTTTAGGTAAGGTTGGCGAAGTCGGCTATTGGTGGACTTCCACAGAGTTTGATGAAGAAGAAGCTTATTACAGGGCTATGTATTCTGCAGTCAGGCTGGTATATGGTACTAATGATCCAATGCCTAATGATTTTCTGTTTTCGGTACGTTGCTTGCAGGATAAGTCGAGTTCCAGCAGCAGTTATACCAGCGCGGCTTGCGATAATGCGATAGAGGGTAACGGTACTGTGACCTGTGGTGACCAAACTTACAAAACTGTGGTAATAGGCGAACAAACTTGGATGGCAGAGAATTTGAATTACCAAGTTGAAGGCAGCAAATGCGTACCTGACGATGGTGATGTAAATTTGATTGAAGCCGGAGGTCTTTGTTCTATATACGGTCGTCTGTATAGTTGGGCAGCAGCTATGGATTTACCTTCAAATTGCAATACTGAAAATTGTAACATACAGCCACGGTACAGAGGCGTTTGTCCCGAGGGCTGGCATATTCCGCTTGAGGAAGATTGGGATCGGTTGATCCTTTTTGCCGATAACCTTAGCTATGATGACTATGATGATTATATCTATGAGAGCTCTACGGCAGGACAGTTTTTAAAAGACACTAGCGGGTTTCACGCTTTGATGGGTGGTTTCGGTTATTCTTCCGATGAATTTTCATATGTCAATGAACGAAGCAATTGGTGGAGTTCATACGAATCAGGAGAAGAAGCGTCGGCAAGAACAATGAGAAGCGAGAATGACCGTGTTGAATGGAGATGGACTCCCAAAGCAAATAAGTTAAGTATCCGTTGCGTTAAGGATTAAAAATACGCCAGAATGGAAATTCTGTGCGCATTGGAGAGTTCGTTGTGCATTTGAAATGCGTAGTCTGCTCCCAGCCATGAAACCGGCTTTAGCCCAGCCCCCAATGTCAAACTATTTGCATCGTCTATTTTTACAAAACCAGCTCTCAATGAAATGGAGAAATTCGTTTCAAATTCCAAGCCTGCATTGCTTGTTAAAAACCAATTTATGGGATTTTTCCAAGCCCTTGTGTCTTTCTCGGATTGTGAATGCAAAATACCTGCGCTTTGCCAGTATAAATTTAATTTGCCGTAAAAATACGGAAAAGGTTCGGAAAATCTGAATGCGGCATAAGCTTCGGGCGAAGAATATTCAAAATGCCCGCTTTCCCACTTTGCCGCAGAAGAAGTCCAGCCTTCAACAATGCCGGCCAACATAAATCTTTTTGAAAATTCGTAGCCCGCTGCAACGTCGGAGCGAAACCCCCAACCGCTTTGATCCAATTCTCTTTTCAATAGATGCAGAGAAAGAGCCAGATTCCATTTGCCAAAACTTTTGCCCCATGCGCTTGTGAAAATCCAATCGGAAATATTCAGCGTATTATAGTTTTCTCCTTCGGGCAAAGGCTCGCCTTCTTTTATATAAGGGATGCCTCCTGCTGCAAAACGTGAGGCTGCAAAGCCGAGTGTTCCTGCGCCTATGAGCGGCACAGCCATTGCAACTCCATTGTAGGTAGTTTCTTCAAAATATGCAACATGAGTTAAAGCGATTGATAGTTTATTCAGTTCACTGAGTTGCAAAGGATTTTTAGCCAGCGAAGGCAAATCATTAAGCACGGGAAGTGCCGCCATGCCAACCGCCGCAGATTTAGCCCCTTGAGCGGTTTCCAAAGAACTATTGGCACCAACAACACGCTCTGCATTGGCTGCCGTAAAAAGGATTAGGAGAAAAATGAAAGGCACTAAGGGAAGATAGAATTTTCTATTTTGCTCCAAATGCTCTCCCAAGAAATAACTCGCTATTTGGAATCGCTGGAAACTCAGAAAAAGTTTTCGCCGCATACGGTCAGAGCTTATACTCGCATTTTAAAGGATTTTATGGACTTTTTGAAAAAGGATATTTCTCCTGCAGAATTGAATGCGGATGATATGAGGGAGTGGCTTTGGAGTTTAAAGGAAAATAAAAAAGCTATTGCCACACAGTCGCAGGCCGTTGCCTGTTTGAAAAGCTTGGGAAAGCATTTGGTGCGTTCAACTGTGCTTTCGCATAATCCTGCGCTTGCGCTCAAAACTCCAAAAAAGCCGCAAAGACTGGTCTCTTTTTTGTCGCAAAAAGAAGTTAGCAAAGAAAAATTTGATGATGGTGATTTAAGAGCGAGAACTCTTTTTGAATTGCTTTACGGAGCAGGGCTGAGAATTTCCGAGTGTGCCGGTTTAACCTGGGCGAACCTGAATTTTGCAGAAGAACTTGTGCGTGTGTGGGGCAAGGGGAACAAGGAGAGAATTGTGCCTCTGACAAAGGAATCCATAGAGTGGCTAAACAAGTACAGAGATTTTCAATGCGGCAAAGCTATTCCGTGTTTTCCAAAAAATTTTGTATTCTCAAAAGACGGTGAAAAGCCCTACGCTGCGAAAAAACTTTACACAGACATTCACAATCTGCTCAGAGCCTCAGGCTGGGAAGGCAAAGCGAGCCCCCATGTGCTGCGGCACACATTCGCAACGCACTTGCTTGAAAATGGCGCAAACATAATGACTGTGCAAAAACTTCTGGGCCATAGCAACCCAAACACAACGCAGGTTTATACGCACGTGAGCGCAGAGAAATTGAAAGAGAGCTTAAAGTTGGCACATCCGAGAGGATAATTTTTTCTATATTCCTACGCTATGGCTCCGCAGTTCCCAACACAAGACGCTCAAACGCTAGTTCGCCTTGCTCTGAACGAAGATGTACGCACCGGCGATGTGACAAGCTTATGGACCTTGCCCCCTAAGCAAATTCAGACTGCAACTCTTATAGCAAAAGAAAGCGGAGTTATAGCTGGGCTTCCAGTGATTCCTCTTGTGTTTGAAAATGTTGAAATAAATTTAAATGTCCAAGACGGCGCAAAAGTAAATCCCAGTGATAAAATAGCAACCATAACCGGAGAAACAAAAACATTGCTCGCAGGTGAAAGGGTGATGCTCAATTTTTTGCAGCAGCTTTCCGGCGTGGCAACCATAACTAATAACTTTGCGCAGGTTCTCGCAGGTACAAAAACCAAAGTGCTGGATACCCGCAAAACAATACCGGGATTCAGAACTCTGCAAAAATACGCCGTTCTTGTTGGCGGTGGATCAAATCATCGCATGGGGCTGTGGGATATGGTTTTGGTGAAGGATAACCACGTTGCTGCCGCAGGTGGAGTAGTGGAAGCGTGGAATGCTGTGAAAAAACAGAATGCGCAGAATTTGAAAGTTGAAATTGAAGTTGAGAATCTGGAACAGTTAAAATCGCTTTTAGGCTTGGGCGTGAATCGCATAATGCTGGACAATATGAACAACCAAACCATGCAAGAGGCGGTTCGCATTGTAAAGGAAAGCGGAGACCCCGTTGAATTGGAGGCAAGCGGAAACATGACATTGGAAAGAGTTAGGGAAATAGCGAATATAGGTTTGGATTTTATTTCAGTTGGCGCATTAACCCATAGCGTAAAAGCGTTAGATATTTCGATGAGAATATGAAAAGCACTCTTGTTTTAACAGTGGACATAGGCAACAGCCAAACCGCAATCGGCGTTTACAGAAACACAAATGTAGAAGCCAGCTTTCGTTTAACCACAAACGATAAAGCAACCAGTGATGAGCTTTTTTTCAGAATAAGTGATTTGGCAAAACATTCCAACCACAAGCCGAAAGATTTTACCCACATAGGCTTGAGCAGCGTTGTGCCGCAACTTTTGCGCCCCTGGGTAAAAGCTCTTAACGCATACTTTAACAAACCAATTCAAATTGTAAACTCAAAAAACTGCTTGGACTTGCCAATAGCCTACCCTCGCCCCGCAAGCGTGGGTCCGGATCGTTTGTGCAATGTTATAGCCTTGCGTTCAATGGGTCTTTCAGACGGAATAGTTGTGGATATGGGAACCGCCACCACATTTGATGTTTTGCATAACGGCGGTTTTGCTGGTGGTTTGATTGTGCCTGGCATAAGCGCATCTATGGATACTTTAACTGAAAAGGCTGCGATGCTTTTGCCGGTTTCCATAAAATGGACAAATAAATTCGTTGCAAAAAATACAGGCGATGCAATGCGAGCCGGTATTCTTTACGGATTCTTGGCGCAACTTGAATTTTTGCTCAAAGGCATAAAAAAGGAAATTGGAATGGAAGACATTCCGGTGATCGCCACTGGTGGTTGGAGCCAAATGTTGCAAAAGCGCACATCAGTTGTTAGAAAATATGACCCATATTTAACTTTGGAAGGCATTCGCCAAGTTGCAATCCACGGAAACGGCTTCAACAATCTTGACGGCGAAGATTAGATTTTTGCCACTTACGTATATTTTCATGATGCCCAGATAGCAAAATTTCCGGAACCTTCATTCCTTCGAATTCCTGTGGTCTTGTCCAAACAGGGCAACTGAGCAATCCTTCTTGCGCAAAAGAATCAGTCTCTGCGCTTTCCATAGCGCCAAGCACCCCAGGAATCAACCTGACAACCGCATCGCTCAAAATCATAGCAGGCAGTTCACCGCCGCTAACAACGTAGTTTCCAACACTAATAGATAAATCAACACGACTTTGCCTAATGCGTTCATCAACGCCTTTGTAATGTCCGCAAACCAAAACCAGATGTTCTTTTTGCGAAAGTTCCTTTGCCAAAGAATGTGTAAGCGTTGTGCCGTCTGCCGCAAGCAAAATCACAGTTGCATTGTTCTTTTTAGGTTCGCAAAAATCTATAGCTTTAGCCAAAGGTTCCGGCCTCAAAACCATTCCGGCTTCAACTCCATAAGGCGAATCATCCACCTGCCCATAATCGTTAATCGCAAAATCTCTTAAATAAACCGTGCGAAAATCCAGAATTCCGTTTTTCCGAGCACGCCCCATTATAGAATGGCTCATAGGCTCAAACATTTCAGGGAATAATGTGACGCAGTCGATTTTCATACGTGCTTGGAAGAAAGTAGAAAATTGCCAAAAGTGTCAACAATTGTTTGCAAAATGGAGGGGTACCCTTGACAATAGCTAAAAATCTTTCTATATTCGCCCATAATTTTTGGAGACAATTTTATGGGGCAAATGAGTAAAATAGAATCTCGGATATTTACTATTCGTGGATTGCAGGTTATGTTGGATAGAGATTTGGCGGAGTTGTATCAAGTTCCCGTTAAAGTTCTAAATCAGGCGGTTAAGAGAAATATAGACCGATTTCCGCCAGATTTTTATTTTCAGCTTACAGAAGATGAGTTTAAGAATCTAAACTTGAGGTCACAAATTGTGACCTCAAGTTCACATGGAGGAATAAGATATATGCCTTATGCTTTTACAGAGCAAGGTGTTTCTATGCTTTCTGCCGTTTTAAGAAGCGATATAGCAGTGAAAATAAGCGTTCAAATAATGAGAGCCTTCGTCGCTATGCGTAAAATCCTATCTACCAACGCAGGATTCATCCAACGCCTGGAAACTGTTGAGCAAAAGCAGATAGAAACTGACAAAAAAGTGGATACGCTTTTCAAAGCCTGGGAAAACAAAGATGCCATTCCAAAGTGCGGAGTCTTCTTTGACGGACAAATATTTGATGCTTATATTCTAGCTAATAACTGTCTGAACCATGATTCACTTGATTTTAGGATTTCCTTGATTTCAAAGCACTGTGCTTAACAATCATGTTAATCTTTTAATCAGGAAAATCGTGGTTCAGACGTTTTTGATAGGAAGTCTATCATTTGGGAGCGAGCTTGAAAGATTTGGGCAAAAAGTGGTTCGCATTTTCCAAGATGGAGCCTGGATGTTTAAAGTTGTTGGATAAATTGCCGTAGATTATCAAAATGTAGGCATAATAACAAAAATGAGCTTCAACCCTTGACATTGCGGAAAAATTTTCTATATTACCTCCATAATGGCAAATTTATGCAAAAAAAGTTTTGGCGAGCTTGCAGTGCAGGCTCCTTTGGCTCATGAGCGCCTGGATTTGCCCTTTATTTTCTCTATGGCGGGAAAGGGGTCCAAGCCTCAGAAAAGCGATTGTAGTCGCTCTCAGGGGCGTTTAAACGCATTATG
>Ga0209755_10000692_pt1 | contig 59027 bp, 44 predicted proteins | sample TergutCo191P1_FD_187301 | JGI IMG/M metagenome (GOLD analysis project Ga0209755, IMG submission 187301) | Cornitermes sp. P1 segment gut microbial communities from Petit-Saut dam, French Guiana - Co191P1 (SPAdes) (version 2) | ecosystem: Host-associated > Arthropoda: Insects > Digestive system...
CAAGACCAGCAACCGCAAAATGTGGCGGAGAAAAACCGCACAAAGGCGCTTGCGCCGACTGCGGTTTTTTGGAGCCCGAACCGCCGAACAGGCGGTGAGCAGTTACCGTTTGTTAGGCGCAGTACGATTTTCATATTTCCATTAGTGCTCTTTCATTACTTATTTTTAATCCTCTTGTTATATTTTCATTTAATTTAAATGCATAGTGTAAATTTAATAATGCATTTTTTCCCCAATTTCCATTTTTATCCGTTTTTATAACATCTTTAAAATATTTATATGCTTTATATAAATGTCCAATTATTTCATATCCTGTTTTTTCTTTATTTCCATTGTATGATGGATTATCCAACATTATTATTCTTGCTTTATTATATTCTAACATACCTAATTTATAAATAAATAATATTTTATCCGAAATACTTTCTTTAATATTATATTCATTCACAAAAATATATTTTCCATTAATTTTATATTTTTCATATTCATCTTCTTTTATTAAAGTAAAATTATTTTTATTATGTATTAAATTTTCATATACATAATTTATTATAATCATATATTCATTTGCTAATTCATTACTATCATTTTTATTTATATCTGGATGAAATTCTTTTACCAATTTTAAATATTCATTTTTTATAAGACTATTATCATTAACATTTTGTGAATATTTAATAAATTGATCTAATTTTTGCTTAAAATTATTTTCTTCCATAATTTAATTATATTATAACATCTTACTTTTATAATGTCAATCGCTCAAAATCATATTGCGCCTAACTCTATATAGGTGAAATTCATCTAATCTGAAAAAAACACCTATATGACGAATGTCGCATTAAATTCAGCATACATATATAAAACGAACAAAAACGTCGCTTAACCTGCAAAATAAAGATATAATATGACAATTAGTTAAATTCATCACTGTATTTTCTTTCATTGTGAGTATATTTATTTATTGTATTTTAAGTTAATTAATATTACAATATAGATAATTGAAAAATATTTTACCTATCAGCCTAAAAGATGACACAAAGAAAAATGTTTAGAAGGTAAAAATGAATGTAATCTATCTTTTCTGCGAAAGTAATGAAATAAGAATTCCTTTTTGGAGTTTTGATAAAGTAATTATAAGACAATTAACTGAGCTTGGCGGTATTTGGAAGGATGATTATTACGGATTTATTTTTAAACAGAAAATCAATCTTTATCAGTTGAAATCAATATTTAAAATTGTATATTTAATAACATATAATCTTAAGAATATAAATAGTTCCGGATTTAATAAATATATACTAATGGAGCAATTATGTAAGAGAAATGAAAATGAGAAAAATTTAACATTGCGAACTGATTCATCTGAACCTTATCAATCTGTCTGTACATATAAAAAACATACTATTTTAGAAAAGATGCCTGAGCAATACCTTAATAAGCTTATATTTGAACTTCGTTCTGGAAAATACAGTTTAAAAACTCAAAAAGCTTATATATATTATATCAGATTGCTTTGCAGTACGATGAAAAAAAATCCGTCTGAAATTTATCCTGATGATGTAACAGAATTCCTGGCAATTATGGAAAAAGAACATAAGTTTTCCGCTTCCTCAATAAACCTTGCTATAAGCGCAATAAAGTTTTTCTTCCGGTATGTACTGAAAGATAATAGAATAAAAGAACAAAAACGTCCAAATCAAAACAAGATTCTTCCTATGGTTTTATCAGCAAATGAAATTAATTCAATTTTTAGTATGGAGAAAAACCAAAAGCACAGGCTGCTGCTGATGCTGGTTTATTCATCTGGTTTACGAGTAAGCGAAGTAGTATCATTAAAGAAAGAACATATAGATTTATCACGGCAGGTGATTTATATCAGGCAGGGAAAAGGCAGAAAAGATCGCTACACAATGCTATCTGAGAAAGCAGCGCTTTTTATTCAGGAGTATTATAAAGAATATGAAATTGATAAATGGATTTTTCCGGGTCAAACGGGAGTAAGTCATTTAACAATCCGTTCAGCGCAGCGTATTTTTGAGAAAGCTTCACGTAACGCCGGAATAACAAAGAATATATCAATTCACGGATTACGGCATACATTCGCGACGCATCTTCTGGAAAACGGGATAGACATCAGGTATATTAAAGACCTTCTCGGGCATGCAAATATACGCACAACAGAGAGATATACTCATGTCGCAAAACGCAATGTATTGAATATTAAAAGCCCTCTTGATTCGATATAACTTTCAATTATCCGCGAAGGTTTGTAATTCATGTTAACATATTTGCTTTTAAATTGAGGCAGTAGAGTTATTCGATAACTTCAATTGTCAAACAAGTACAGTTTCAAAACTTCAACTTTTGGGTCAAACCAAGTTATCAGATTATATAAGCCTTGACAACTTTAAAAACCCGTTTCATCATCAATAAATGAACAAAGAAATTCTCCCGTTTTGGGAAAACCCTGAAATACAGGAAATAAACCGCCTTCCAATGAGAAGCCCGCTCTTGCCTTTCGACAGTGCGAAAGACGCTTTAACAGACGCAATCGCAGGTCCTGAATGCCGCTCTTCTTTAACAATTTCGCAGAATAACAGTTTTTATATTAACCTTGACGGTATATGGAAGTTTAAACTAATCCAAAATCCGTATGATGATCTTCTGCCGCAGGGTGACTGTTATAACGCGGGGAAAAAACGGGATAACTCCTTTGGCGCTGTTTGCGATCTTTCAAACTGGGTTAATGCCGGTTTTAACGCAGACACATGGCATGATATCAATGTTCCTGGAACATGGTCGCGGCAGGGCGGCGGTACGAGGTTTGAAAACTGTTTTGACAAACCGCATTATACCAATGTCCAGATGCCGTTTCAGATAACACCTCCTTATGCGCCTGAAGAAAATCCGACAGGTCTTTACCGCAGGAACTTTACGCTTCCCAAAAACTGGAAAGACAGCAGAATTGTTCTTCACATTGGTTCCGCTGAAAGCGCCGCTCTTGTTTACATAAACGGTTTCTTCGCGGGAGCGGGGAAGGATACGCGTCTTCCTCAGGAATATGACATTACACCTTTTATTATCGAAGGCGAAAATCTGCTTTGCATTAAAGTTGTGCGGTACTCTGACGCAAGCTATGTTGAAGATCAGGATCAGTGGTGGCTTGGCGGCATTCATCGCGGCGTTTATCTTTACGCGACAGACAGCTGTTATGTGAAAGACATTAAAGTTCTGCCTGGGGAGATTGATGAACAGAAACGGGGAAGACTGCGCCTTGCTGTCGCTCTTGCGGGCAGACTTCCTGAAAGCCGGAGTACGGGAAACATCGGAACATCTTCTAAAGAAAACTCTGATTCATTTTTAATAAAGTACAATCTTTATCCTTTCAGTCTTCCTTGCGATGCGCGTGATGCGGAAAATATTTCCGCTAATCTGTTTCGAAACAGCAGCCTTGTTTCAGGCAGCGTTAATTTTTTCCCAGATTACCGGATTAACACAAATACCGCAGAAGCTGAAATAATTCTTGATAATCCAAAAGAATGGTCGCATGAAAAACCGAATCTTTATGTTTTATTGGTTGAGTTGCATTATAACGGCAGTCATTCTCAGAGTTTTGCTTTTTGCACAGGTTTTAGAAATTTAAAAATCGCGGACCGGGAGTTTCTTATCAACGGAAAAGCGGTTTACATAAAAGGAGCGAACCGTCATGAACATGACGAGAAAACCGGCAAAACGCTTTCGGTAAGCGCGATGTTACGTGACATAAAGACGCTTAAATCGCATAACTTTAACGCTGTCAGAACAAGTCATTATCCTGATGATGAACGCTGGTATGAACTATGCGATCGTTACGGTATTTATTTGTGGGACGAGGCGAATATAGAAAGCCATTGCTTTTGTAATCAGTTATGCTCCGATACCCGCTGGACATACGCATTTGTAAACCGTATGCAGAGAATGGTATTACGTGATAAAAACCATCCTTCTGTAGTTGTCTGGTCGTTGGGAAACGAAAGCGGCTGCGGAAGCAATCACGAAGCGGGCGCCGCGTGGATTCGCAGTTATGATCCCGCCCGTCCTTTAAATTATGAAGGAGCTGTACGCGGAAAGCAAAATGTACTGAATAACTGGCAGCAGGGAAAAACGTTATCTGACATTGTATGCCCGATGTACCCTGTTATAGAAAATATAGCCGATTTTATCCGTTACCGCGATGATGATAGGCCTCTTATAATGTGCGAATATTCCCACGCGATGGGTAATTCCAACGGAAGCCTCGCTGATTACTGGAGAGTAATTGAAACTCACCGCGGTCTACAGGGAGGCTTTATTTGGGAATGGATCGATCACGGATTTGAGGCTTTTACGGCTGACGGAGTTAAATACTGGAAATATGGAGGCGATTTTGGAGATGAACCTTCGGATTTGGATTTTATCTGCGACGGACTTCTTTTTCCGGATCAAAGTTTAAAACCCGCAATGGAGGAATGTAAACAGGTGTTTTCGCCTGCGCGGCTGACAGATGTCCCGGAAAAACCGCTGACATTTATTCTTGAAAACAGATATGATTTTTCATCGGTTGATCACCTTGCCCTGCGTTTTAAGATTTTTACAGACGCTCCGGAAAAAGACACCTTTGGTATTGGAATTGAAAAAATTTTAAAACAGGGGATAATAGATTTGCCTTTTCTTGAACCGGGACAGCGAACAGAAATAACATTCGCAAGTGATGATGAACTCTTTATTCCTTCGTTAAACGGCGCAGTTGTTTTCCATGCCGATTTTATTTTAAAGGAAGACACTCCCTGGGCGTTAAAAGGCCATGTTATCGGTCAGAAAGAAAGAATCTTAAAAGAAGAGACATCTACGTTAAGCGCCATTAATTTACATAAACATCCGGACTCTGATTTATGTCTGGATTTTCCGTCTCTTTTTAAACCTAATCTTTACAGAGTTCCCACTCAGAATGACGGCCTTAAAACATACATGAAGCTAAGAGGCGACAGCGAGTTTTCTTTTTATTACGATAACAAGGCAATGTACCCGTGGATTGATCTGGACCTTCTTCATTTAAGAACATGCGGTGAAAAAAAAGAAACCATCAATTACGGCGGTTTTTCTTTTAATCATTGCACCGTAACGCTTCTTGCAGGCGTTAACGCGGCTTCTCATTACAGCCGTTATGCCTCTTCTCCAGGACTTGGAACTTTTTCGTATTGTTTCAGTAATGCGCAAAGTTATCCCATGGTTTTTGAGGCGTTTTTTGATCTTGATCCGGACCTTCCGCAGCTTCCACGTGCCGGGATAATGGCGAAAATTCCGGCTTCTTACAAGGAAATATCATGGTTCGGCGCAGGACCGCATGAATCATATCCCGATAGAAAGGACTCCGCTTTTCTTGGCCGGTACAAACATAAAATCGCTGATTTTGAAGTGCCCTATATTGTGCCTCAGGAAAACGGCAACCGAAGCGCAGTGCGCAACTTTACTCTTATTAATGAAGACCCTTCTAAAAATATTACTATCCGCTCACAATCGCCTGTTAATATAGGCTGCTCAAGATATAGTTTACAAAATATGTGGGAGTCTTTTCACACCTTTGATTTAAAAGATCTTTCCTGCGGATCTGACGGTTACTGGTTTCTTTTTATAGATATAGCGCAGCGGGGAGTGGGAACCGCGACCTGCGGGCCTGATACAAGAGAAGAGTACTGCGTCCGCCCGGGAATTTATAAAATGAAACTTTATATTGGACTTGTTTGACTGCTCTTTAATTAAACTTGATTACAAGCAGGCAGCGCTCTTCTTCAAGAAACGGAACTGTATATGGAATTACTTCCCAATGCCATTCTATTTTCTGTTTATTGTTAGCTGTCATTTCAGTCAGGGCCGCAATCTCAGATTCAATTTTTTCGCGTTTGCCCTTGTAAGCCGCGATGATTCCCTCGGGCGCGCATAACCTATTGAGGTTTTTTAATAAGTTAAAATCAAGCGGTTTAAACGCGCGAAATGTTATTAAGTTGAAACTTCCGTTTGTTTTTTCCAGTTCGTTTTCTTCAACAGTTGTATTGGAAAGCGGTAATGCCGCAGTTGTATTTAACAGAAATCCAGCCCTGCGGCCCGTTTTTTCAATTAAAGTGAAACTCGCGCAAGGCATCGCAACCGCTAACGGGATACCCGGCAATCCGGCTCCCGATCCTGCGTCGGCTATTTGAATAACGCCGTGTTTTACATGTTGTGTTTCTATGTTTTTTTTCGTGTTTTTTTCAGTAATTAAACGGGAAATAATACCGGCGGGAGACAATGAATCCAGAATATGTTTTATTATTAATTCACGCCTGTCTTTCGCGCCGACAAGACCGTATGCCGGATTAAAAAGCTCAATTTCTTTTATATATGAAACAAGCTGCGAAAGAACATCAAAAGCGCGCGGGGAGATGAGGCGGTTTAATTCCTCATCGTTTTCACATAGAATATTAATTCCTTCGCAAAGAATATTTTCGTTTTCTTCCATTTATTTAAACGCGTTTAAATAAAATGCGCCAGCTTTTTTTCTTCTGTATAGCCGTTTGTCCGCGCGATTACATAGCTTCCGAACGCGTTCAGCATAACGTCGATAAATGTTCCGATCGCTATAAGATAGAACGCAATCGGTCTCATGATAAGATAGGCCGCTTTGTATTCGCCTCCGCCGTAGATCAAGCATAATGCAGCTAACGCGATGTACGCACCGTCGCCGGGATGGCGCGCGAGAGCGAAGGAAATCGCGAATGACCAAAGACCGATTGTCAGCAGATCAAGAGTGCCGATTCTTAAATACGAATATGATTTTATTATAACAATGAACGCGATCGCCGCTACTACAGCGCTTCCGCATCTGCAGAATGTCGCGAACAGTGATATTGAAAGAGCTCCTGAACGGCGTCTTATTCCGAAATTATCTTTACCGTGGCGCTGAAGAACGGGAATAGAAAAATTTATATCGCCTGATATAAACGCCGTAATCGCAGGACTTAAAAAGCCGTAAAGAACGCGCCATGGGTTTGCTTTAGGTTTAAGGATATACAGGAAAAGCGGCAGAATTATAAAACACAGCACAGCGCTGAATACTCCCAAAAGAACGATCATATCCCTGTAAACATCCGCCTGCAGCAGTTCTTTAAACCGGACAGCCCAGTACGCCGCTAATATTATCAGTATAAATCCGAGTATTTCACAAAAGAATGAAGAGACATGAAGGAAAATTCTGGAAAATGAGTCAATAAGGGAAATAACCGGTTTTGAAAAATTCCGATCGTAATTTAATCCAATGCCGAGGAAGAACGCGAATACGCAGACAGGAAAAAGATATATTCCGTCTCCCGAGAGAACGCTTAACATATTTGACGGAAACAGATCAAGGACATTTTCCGCGATATTCAAACCTAATACTTCAGTCTGTTCAACTGTTTCTATCGGTATTCTTGCCGGTGAAAAAAAGGTAGCGGCCGCAATTCCTGTGAATATTACAAAAGCGGAAGCTAATATTATAAACAGGAAATTTTTTAAAAGCATCGGCCAGAACTGATTGTCGGAACGCAGTTCATATACTGACATTGTAAGCGCGAAAACCAAGACAGGAATAACCGCGTAACGTCCTATTCCGATCGCAAGTTTTTCAAGCCATTGGAGAGCCGCTAAAATACTATCATTATCAGGAAGCAGAAAACCTATTGTTATTCCGATAACAGCGCCGATTAACAGTTTTATCCAAACTTTCATAATTCCTCTATAATTTTATAATTCTCGCTGTTGTCAGCGTCTGCGGTCCTGTCTTTGTCATAAGGATGTCGTTTTCAAGGCGGCAGCCGCCGAGCATCGGATCGTAAAGGGCGGGTTCTATTGTAAAGATCATACCGCTTTCCAGCACCCATTCGTTTTCACTCGAATTTCTGAGCGCCGGGTATTCATGTTCCTGAAGGCCAATCCCATGGCCAAGACCGTGCGGCATTTTCTTTTTTGATTTTAAGAATAGCGCGTCCACCGCCGCCGCGATGTCTCTTGTATTCGTTCCGTTATCCGCCATTGCAAGCGCTGTTTTATAAGCTTTCTCCACAAGATTGACAAGTTTTTCCTGTTTTGGATCTATATCGCGGGTAAAAGTGAGAGTTACATCTGTGCAGTATCCGCCTAATTTTACCCCGAAATCCAGAATAGAAAGTCCCTTTCCGCCGAACGGCGCGTTAGTTGAAGATGGGAACGAGTGAATTGAAAAACTCCTGTCCTGCCCCGCGGCCAGCGTCGCGAAGCTTGTGCCTTCGCAGCCTTTTTTACGCGCCTGCGTCTCTATAAAAAACGCCGCGTCCGCCTCTGTTTTTATTTTTTCCGAGCGAACGTTTTTTTCCAGCAAATCAATTATTTCGTTTGTTATATCCGCGGCTTTTTTTAAAACCGCGATTTCTTCATCGTCTTTTACCGCGCGTAATTTATTAATATGGGAAGCGGCTCCTTTATCCCTGCATAGAATATCGTAATCCGTTAATTCTCCTACAAAATCCAGGAAAGCGGGGTAGGGCGTAACGCACGGTATTTCAATTTTTGAACCTGCGGGAACGCACATTTTCTGCGCCGCAGCGGCAATTGCCTTACACGGTTTTCGGTCAAAGTCGGTGTATGACGCGATTATTACAGGAGAAAGAGAAGCGTAGATTTTCGCGAGATTTAAATCCCATGCAGCCAGAATAGCTTTTCGATCCACTGAGAGAAAGAGCATGGCGTCTCCCGGCTGCCCTGTGAACCAGCGGATGTTTAAATCCCGTCTTGTTTCCGTATCTTCCAGCATCAGGAGGGCGATTCCCTCCTGAGCCATCCAGTCATAAATTTTATCGAGCCTTGACGCGTAAACGCTTTCTTTAGGAAAGCGCGCGGTTTTCGCGGTGTGTTGTTTTTCCAAGCTGAGCCTACCGTTTTTCCTTTACTTTTTCCTTTTCTTTTGTTATCTTCGCTTCCAGCTTATCGATCATTTTATCAATCGCTTTTGTCAATTCAAAATCAGCTTCCTGAACATGAACAGAAACTCCCCAGCGGAAATTTACCGTAGCTTCAGCGTCAAAATCCTTTTCTTTTTTTATAGTAATAAGAAGATCCACAATCATGCTTTCGGCGTTGCGAATCCTTTCAATTTTTTTACTAAGATACTCTTTTGCGTCTTCATGCAAAGAAAAATGCACCGCTTTAATGTCTAAATTCACTCTGTACCTCCTGATTTTTCCGCGCCTATCTGGCGTCGTATCCTACGAGTATAAGAAGAACCCATATCGAGCTCTTTCCTATATTTTGCCACGGTTCTGCGTGATAACGCAATTCCTTTTTGACCTAAAAGCGCGGAAATCTCCTGATCCGGTAAAAGACGGTTTTCCGCTGTTAAAATCTCTTTTATTATCTCTTTAACGCTTTCTTTTGAAAATTGCGACCTGTTTGATCCTGTGCCGCTGATTGAATTCGTAAAAAAATATCGAATTTCATATAAACCCCACTCAGTTTGCATATATTTTCCGTTTGCTGTTCGAGAAACTGTTGTTTCATGAACATCAAGCTCTTTTGCTATGTCCACAAGGGTAAGCGGAGCGAGGAATTTCGGCCCTTTTATAAAGAAATTCCGCTGAAACTCAAGGATTGCGTTCGCTACCCGGATTAATGTCTGGCTGCGCTGGCTTAAATGACTGATAAAAAGCCTTGCTTTCTTTATATTTTCCTTTGCGAAATCTCTTGCTGCCCTGTCCGTTGATTCGCAAAAAACTTCAAAATTCGGATTAATGCCCAATACTGGGAATGCCTCGTCGTTTAAATTGATCGTAAACCCGTCGTTATTTCTGATCACTTTGATGTCAGGCACAACATAACGCACCACATTACGGCTTGACGCGAAAGCGCGGCCCGGAAACGGGGATAATCTTTTTAATAGATCGCAGATCTTGCGTGTATCTTCTTCTTTTATTTTTAACTTTTTTGCCAGTACTGCGTATTTTTCCCGTTCAATCAGTTCAAGATTTTCCAGCACTTTTTCAATCAAATTATCTTCCGGTTCGCGGACAGAAGGTTTTTCCGCTAATAATGAAATTTGAACCTTCAACGATTCTTTATAATCTGCGGTGCAGCATCCTGCCGGCTCAAGGCTTTGAACAAGCTGTATCGCCTCAGCTAATTTTACCGCCGGCTTGGGAAAAAGGGTTTCAGGTTTTTCCTTATGAAAACCGTCGTCATCCAGATTCTGAATCAGAATCTCTCCTGTATTGCGCAGCTCGCTGTCGATTGGCTCAAGCTGTATCTGGCGCAAGAGGTGCTCCTGTAAAGTTTCCGGCCGTGTAAGCGCTCCCTCGATAAAGCGTCTGTGATCATCCGAAGCTTTTTCTGAGCCCCGCCTGCCGGGATCGGAGGATGTTTCAAAATACTCGTATTTATCTTTGCGGCCTTCCGCGTTTACATCGAGAGGAACAGTACTTTTATCGTCAATTAATTCCAGCGCGGGATTGTGTTCAAGTTCATATTCAATCTTTTCGCGAAGTTCGGCAATAGGAAGTTCCATCAGCTTTATTGACTGCAGCATTTGCGGGTTCATTTTGAGATGCTGCTGCTGTACCATAGACGCGCGCTGGATCTGCATTATTATATGTTAAACCCGCGTATTGGAATTTACAATATTTTTCTGGTTCCGCCGTTATCTCAAATCTTCAATGTTCCCGATGCTGTCAAATCCTGTAAAGTCGTAATCAACTTCCGCCAATGTGATTATCGCGAATGTCAGCGTTTCTACGCCTTCATGCAAATGACCGCCGAACGCTTTTTCAGTATCCGAGTGAATAATGTGCGCGTGCACGCGCCCTTCGATAATATATCCGCTGATGCCCGCGATATCGGAAGCTTTTTCCTCTTTGACAAAATCATTTCGCGGCGGATTTTCCCGGGTACCGACAACATGAAAATGATGGCTCCTTGCCGATCCGATGCCGCAAAGAATGACCGCGTTTTTTATGCTGTGATCTTTCGCCGCTTTTTCAAGTGAAGCAAGCAAATCATCACCAGGATTAAGACGGATAAAGATAAAATTTTTAAACGATAATCGATCAACTAACATGTGATAAAACCTTATTCCTCATCATTCTACAGTGTCATCCAGCGGCATTCCGAGATCGATATAAAGCTGTTTGCGCGATTTCTTATCGGCGCTTGCTTCCTGCCACGCGTATGCGGCTACATCTTTTGCGGCTTTTCGCGGAACGGCAATGACGCCGTCGCCGTCGGCAACAATAACATCGCCCGGATATATGGCGACGCCGCCTATAGCTATCGGAATATCTTTTTCAATAAAACGAATGCGCGCCTGATCCATCGGCTGTGAAATAAAATACGACCAGACAGGTATTTTCTGTATAATAACTTCATCCGTGTCGCGGATTCCGCCGCCGTTTGTCACAAATCCCACCGCGCCCGCTTTTTTGCAATGAAGCGTATTGTTGGAACCTAAAAGCCCGACATCAATGCGCGCTACATCAAGGCAGATAAAATCGCCGCTTTGAATATCCTTGCTCCACGGGTCATTGCAGATTTCATTGTAGTACATGTTTACCCACTCGCGGTATTTCTCAGGCGGAAGAGCCGGAACCGGTCCTTCGTAGGGCACATAACGCGCTGTTCTCGCGATGCCGACTACGCTTGTTTCCGGTCTGAAAAGGGGACGGATTCTGTGGTCAACCGAACCGTAATGATGATAACCCATCCAATCCATACCGTCACGAACATCTGTAACCCGAAGCCTTTTAAACATTTCGATTAATTCAAGGTTTTCTTTGTTATTCATAGGGTCATTATAGCATGATATACCGGAAGGTGACACTCTCTTTTTTGTCTGATAAGATTAAAACATGAGTTATCATCAAAAGCTTAAATCTCTGGGAATAGAAATTCCTTCGATTTTACTGCCGAAATCATCGCCTGAGTTTTGCATGGAAAAATGGCCTGTGATCGCCTGCGACCAATATACGCAGGATCGCGAATTCTGGCGGAAGGTTAAAGATAATGTCCGCGGTTCTCCTTCAACATTGAATATGATTTTTCCTGAAATTTTTCTGGCTGATGATGACGCCGCAGGAAGAATCGCTGATATTCATTCGGCCATGAAGCGTTATCTGAAAGAAGGAGTTTTTGCGCCGCCGGAGCAAGGTTTTATTTATATCGAAAGAGACACGCCTTATCAGAAAAAACGGCGAGGTCTTATCGCGGCAGTCGATCTTGAACAATATGAATGGCATCCTGACGCGCGTCCTCTTATCCGCAGCACCGAAGGCACAGTGCGCGAACGTCTTCCTGCGCGCTGCAGCATCAGACGCGCGGCGCCTCTTGAACTTCCTCATGTACTGTTTCTCATTGATGACTATAAGAACAGTCTTTTGCCCGCTCTGGGTGAAATGGCAAAAAGAAACGCTCCTGTTTATAATACTCCTTTAATGATGGACTGCGGCAATGTCGCAGGCTGGTTTTTAAATGCTGAAAATGATTTTTCTTTTATCGCTGATAGACTTGATGAACTTTGCCGCCGTTCGTATGAAGGACAGCCGTTCCTGTTCGCAGCCGGCGACGGCAATCATTCGCTTGCTGCGGCAAAAGAAATTTGGAATGAAATTAAGAAAGAGATCGGGGATCAGGCGGCACAAACGGCTCATCCCTGCCGCTACGCGTTAGTTGAAATCGGGAATATTTATGATCCGGCGATTCAGTTTGAGCCGATACACCGTCTTGTTTTTGATATTGGATATGACGGGATAGTATCTCTGTTTTCAAATCTGCCGGGTTTTTCTTTACACGGTGTTAAAAACGAACATGAGCTTTCCGCTTTTGTTTCTTCCGGTTTGTTACGTGACAAGCAGGAAGAATCCGCTGTTCAGGGAGGAAACCGCTTCGGCGTCATTTCAGAAGGCCGTTATGCGCTAATAGAAACATCAGCTTGCGGAATCGCGACAGCCTGTTTACAGCCGGTTCTGGATGAGTACGCGAAAGATAATCCGCAGTTAATTGATTATATCCATGATGAGAAAGAGCTGTTCCGTTTATCAGCTGCAAAAGAACAAAATGTAAATCGAAAGACTTCAGGTATCCTGTTTCCTCCTGTTCAGAAATCCGGGTTATTTGAAACAGTAGCGCGCTTTGGGCCCTTGCCGCGAAAAAGTTTTTCCATGGGACATTCCCGCGAAAAACGCTTTTACCTTGAGTGCCGGAGTCTCATATAATAACTTTAAAATATTTTTTATTTGCGTTTTTTAGGAAAGTCAAGTATAATATCCGTTATGGTGAAAGAAAATACTATAAATGTTAATAAAAGCGAAATTGTAGTCTGGAGTGATAAATACGCGACCGGAATTGAATTAATAGACGATCAGCACCATCAGCTTGTAGAGCTGACAAACCAGTTATACATCGCATGTCTTGCAAAAGAAGACGTGCTTCATGTTGTATTTAAGGACGCAATGAGCCGCCTGGTAAAATATGTCCGTTTTCACTTTGACGCTGAATCAAAACTCCTTCACGCTATTAATTATCCTGATTACCGTAATCATAAAAAAATGCATGATGATCTTATAAAAAATATCCTGGACACTGCGCAGGAATATAACGAAGGAAAGAAATTTGTACCTAACAATCTTGTCCGCACTCTGAAAGACTGGATTTTCGGCCACATTGCGGTTTATGACAAATTGTACAGCGCCTACGCAATGGAGCAGGTTAGAAGAGGCGATCTGCCGTTAAAAAAACTCAAAGAAATGGAATTTGCCGTCGCAAGCTCAACTATAACTATATAAATCATTGTTTTTGATTGGTAACAAAGGCTTTTACAAAATATCAGCTTTTATTATAATCCCGCTTGTCACTGCCTTTGCGCCGCCACCATAAAAGCCAAAAAAGCGCGGCGATAATCCGCAGTACAAAAATTATCGCAAAAGTGTATCTGAATCCGCTTAAATCAGCGCCTAATAAATGATAAAGAGCCACACCTGCTACCGGCATGACCGCGTTGGAAAGACAGATCAAGCTGGCGAAAACTGACATTGAAAAGCTGCGGTGTTCTGCGTTTGTAACAAGCAAAATACATTGAAATAAATTAAGAGTGACAACGCAAAAAGGTATATGCGCGATAGTGTGTAAAATAATGAAAAGATACGGCGCGGCCGATATTTTTAAGCTTACGGATACAATCATCAGAATGGGGCATAAACTTAAGCCAAGAATACCGAATGTGAAAGGCGGCGCAACGCCGTACCGCTCGTTTTTTTTACTCCAGAATTTTAATGTTAAAAGCTGAATGCCCGCAGCTCCCAATCCAACAAGCCCAATTTGAAATTCATTCATTTGCAGATAACTGACCTGTCCTATAAAATACAATGTCCAGTCGAAATGCCATGTCATGTGAAAAAATAAAGCGACAATTGCAAACAGTAAAAATTGTTTGTTGCGAATAATGCTTTTACACGCGTTTTTGATTTCTGCTGACGAGACTTTTTTCGGCACCGCTGTCTGCTGCGCGGCGTTAAACTTTCGAAAGTTCATGGCCGCGAGAAAAAACAATAAAACCGCGCTTAGAAAAAACACCTGATGCGCAGTGATTTTATTATTTACTTCATTAATATTAGTCAGAATAATGCCGATCAATACCGGTATTATCATGCTGATGATAAGAGACACCCGTGTGCGAAGCGTCAGCACATGGTTGCGTTTTTCAAGGCTTACAACTCCCGGAAAAAATGTCTGCCATGAAATATTGTAAAGAGCAGCCATGCTTCCCGTAAACGCGAGCGATCCAAGAAAGAACTGAATTGAATATGTACCCGCAAACGGCGATATGCCGCACAGAAAATATCCGAGCATAACTATAGAGATCATTACAATTACGATGCGTTTTTTGTTTTGAAGGCTGTCCATGAAAAGCCCTCCCGGTATTAACACCAGCAGGGTGAAAATATGAGGAAGAAAATGCACAAGGCTTAATTGAAAATCACTCGCACCCAGCCGGACAGCGAAAAGACCGAAATTATTATTCGCTATATTGACAGCGCTTACCGCAAGCAATCCGTCGGCGGCATAACGCGCTTCAACCGGACTGTTCCCTGTCAGTTTATTATATAATGACGCCACAGAAGTCTCATTTTATTTAATTATATTTTAATTTGTGTTTTTGGTAAATATGCGCGTTTTTCAGAGAGATATTTATCAAATTAAAAGAAGCCGAGTATCAGGCAGCTTCATCCAGAAAACGTTTCACTCATGACGAAGTAACAGCCGAATTACGAAAAATTATTTATAATGAAACAGAACAAAAAGATTAATACGGTTTACAGACCGCTTTTTCTTCCTCTGAAAAGGATAGAATTGAAATTCATAGAGTTATCTATTCCAAAAGAAATATCATAAAGTTGTTAAGTGATAAGGATTATAATTAAAACAGCGCAGCCTTTTAGACTACGCTGTTTCAAGTCCTGAAAACAAGTATAAGTATATGGTTCACAGTACCACTTGTGTAAATTTAAGAAAAAAAACCACTTACGCCATGGACAGCGCAGTTCAATTAATATTGGACTTGTTCGGCAACTTGGTTGGTTGTCTCACAAGTCCTGCATTTTCTCGCCTAACGGCTGCGAAAATGCGTTTTTATATGGAAGTTGTTCAGAAACTGAAGTTTCCGAACAACTCTATTAATGTTTTGCATCACGATAAAAATTTTCATGCGGACCTATAGCTATAAATGTAAGAGTCTCGTTTTCCAGTTTATAACCTATCAAGGTTAAAAACCCCAGGCATCTATATTTATATACCCTAAGCCAAGATAGATCACCGTGTTTTTGCTCTCCAATTTCAGGATTTGTGATTATTTTATTAATTGCATCGTTTGTTTCCGGTAATTGGTTAGGGAACAGTTTTTTATATGATTTTGAAAATCTATTGGATTGCTCTACTTGCATTAACCTTGCCTGAATTTAAAAGGCGTTACATTACCATTATCTAATTCAGCTTTCCCAATTAATACATCTTCTATAAAGGTATAAGGTAAATCCGGGTTTTCCTCCGCTATTTTTCCGATACGCGCCCAATGTTCAATCTGCATAGACAGAGAACGCGTATGTACAGAGGCGTATTTACCTGCTTCGAGCATCATTTCATTTGAAAGTTGAATCAATGCTTGATCCATAACAATATTATCGTAATAAATAAATAGTTTGTCAATAAATAAAAAAAACGCACGATACCCATAGGCATTAGGCGCACTGTGTTAAAAAATTCAAAGTATAAGTATATGGTTCACAGCACTAATTGTGTAAATTTAAAACCACAGAGTATTGCTATCTTTCGGATAGCTTAGAGTTTCACAGAGTAAAAGTATGATTTTCATACAAAAAACTCTGTGCTGCTCTGTGTCCTCTGTGGTTAAAAAATTCAAAGTGCCTGCGATACAGCTGCGTTTATACTGTTTTATCTGACATCCTATAAGCCTAAAGTTACATCACTTCCTGTTACTGTAACATTTACAGTTGTTTTATCTGTAAATCCAAAGCTGGAGGGATAAACCTTAGCATTATCAGTAAATGTTACTTCAAACTGAGCAATTCCATAACCAATCATACTTTTTTTAAGATTTAAAGAAACTTTTCCTGTTCCCCCGTTTGCGCTAATTGAAATATTCTTTGTGAACTCGTTATTAAATGTATCTTGTACTCGTACACTTTTAATGTCAACAGTATGATTGTTGGTTATACTGAAAGTAACACCTCCTTTATCATCACACCCAACAAACGCCATTGACAGTATTAAAACTGCAATTCCCAAAATTAAAATCTTTTTCATTTTTTTCCTCTTTGGTTTTTAAAACCGTTTTTAATTTTTTACTCTCAACGAGAGTATCCCCACCTTTATGAAAACATTTTAATTCTTGTTTGTTTATTTGACATGAGTAATTTACGCACGATTTTTTATAAATAATTACCATTTAATAATGAAAAATTAAAATGACTATTCTATAATAGGGGATTTAATGATTTTTTAGATCATCTTTGGAATTTATGCCTGTCTTTACATAAATATTGGCAAGATGATTTTCAACTGTGCGAATGCTGATAAACAAATGTTTGGCGATTTGTTTTGTGCTGAAATTTCTTTTTAACAGATATACAATTTCATTTTCACGTTTAGTAAGATTCTGTATCGGCGTTTTTATTTGATATTTTGGGTTTATATAAGTTTTATTGTTTAAAATTGAGTCAATCGCTTTAAGGATTTCCTGAGAGTCCGCGGATTTTGGAACATATGCGTTCGCTCCCGATTCTATGGCCTGTTTTATCAAAAAAGGATCTTCGTACATTGAACAGACAAGAATGCCCGGCGTCTGCAAAATTCTTTTTGCGCATATATCTTTTAACGCCGGGATAAAATCAAGGCCGTCCTGCGCGCCTAAAGAAATGTCAAGAATGATGATTTGGGGCAGCGCCGGAAGCCGGTTCATTAATTCTTCCGCTTCTTCAAGAGTTCCCGCGGTGCCTGCGATTGTAAATCTTCCGGTTCCTGTCAGCCATGCGCCTATTCCGTTTAACGCAAGAGGATGATCGTCTATTAGCGCGATTGAAATCATGATCTAACCTCTGTATTAATTAGCGGGACTTGTAAGGTAATTACAGTGCCTTCGCATGATTTGCTTTTAATGTTTAATACCGCGTTAATATAAGCGGCTCTTTCATAAATGTCCCATAAGCCGAATTTCCCGTCCGCCCTTAAAGAATGAACGGAATCCAGGTCAGGAGGGGAAAACCCTTTCCCGTTATCTGAAACAGTTATTAAAAGCAAATCATCTGTTTGCTTATGCAGCTGCACAATAATGTTATCTGCTTGTGAATGTTTTTCTATATTTGACAGACACTCCTGTATAATGCGGTAACATTGAAGCTGTATATCGTTATTTAATGAAGCGAGGCTGAGATCCTTCTGTACTGTTATGTGATATTCAGCTTCACGCGGCCTGCTCTGATTTCTCTGCCGGAATTTATAACAAAGGCTTTCCAGCGCGTTAATAAGCCCTCTTCTTTGAAAATCAGGAGGAATGAGCGTATCGCATATGCCTCTTATTCTCTGCATGATCTCTCTTTGTTCTTTTACCGCTTCTTCGCTGTTGATCTGGAACGAAAGACGCCACATATCCTGAAGAACTGAATCATGCAATTCGCGCGCTATCCGCTTGCGCTCATTTTCCTGAGCCATTACAGTTTCACGCGAAAAAGCAAGCGTTTGTTTTTTTCTGTTTTCGGCTTTTTCCAGGCTTGAATTCAGAAATCTCATGCTTAAAACAATTATTATGATCAGCATCGAAAAGAAAAAGAAAAGCTGAAAGTAATGCAGCTGGCTTTTCGCTGAAAGGTCCGCGTCAATCCGCTGTAATAATTTAACTGCCGAATCTATTTCAAGGACAGAGCGGTAAATCCTGATGCTGTCGCCGCTGTTTAAATCGGTTTTTAGGCCGTTTACAATGGTATCAAGCGATCTGATAATTTTCATTTCATCCATGTGATATATTGTATACATGTAAAATACAGGAGACGCGAAAAAATCATTTAACGCGGTTTGGAAATTGTCAATCTGAGCTGATACGCCGGATACTGAGTTTTGATACTGCGCTATATCGTCTTTCACATCGTGCCACTTTTCAGCGATTAATGAAACCGATACGCTTGAGTAATTTTCGCATCCTGACAGAAAAATAAAAATAATTAAAACAATTGACGGATTACGCAGGATTATTCTCCTCTAGTATTTTATTTAATTGTTATTATAATATTAATTTAATGAACGTTAAACAAGGCGCAAACTCTGTCTTATTCTGGAAAATATTTATTATTTGCGCGCTTTCCGCTTTATTGAATATATTGCTAAGTTATCTTGTAAACGGCATTTTCAGGCTTCCTCTGTACCTTGATACTGTCTTTACTGCCGCTGTCTGTTTTTCCGCGGGGCTTATTCCCGGAATTATTACAGGAATAGTTTTCCCTGCTGTTTTAATTCCTTTTAAATATATTTATATGCACAATTATCCTTTAGAAACAAGCTGGCCTGTCTATTTTTTCCTTATTTGCGCGCTGTGCGAAATAATTTTAATTTGCGTTTTTCACAAAAGAATTAAACCTGTAGAAGCCGCGGTTCTGAATGATCATGCGGGCAGAAAAACATTTTTTCAGGTTTTGATTTTTATGGCGACACAGCTGCTTGTTCTTGCCGCTCTTGATTGTATTATAGTAAGCGTACTTGGCGGGATCATCGGCTACACAGTAGGACTGCTTTCTTTACCCAGGTCTTTATACCCGGAAGACACATTTCTCCTTGGACTCTTGCGCAACAATGTACACGAGCTTGTTTCCGCAGTTCTTTCGCGCATACCAATCAATGTAGTTGACAGATTTATTGTGGTATTCGCAGGTTACGGAATTTCATTATTGTACAGAAAGCGGCTGAAATCGTATAACAATTAATTCTGTTCGTCAATTGGAAGAGGAGCGCATACTTGTCCGTTATGCAGTTCTTTTGGCTGTACCCTGATCTTTAATTTTTTTTCCATTGAAGAAAGAAGGCGCATTTGTGTTTCATCCCCTATAGTGATCATGATTCCGCGTTTTCCCGCGCGCGCTGTGCGGCCGCTTCGGTGAATGTAGACTTCACTGTCGGCAGGAACATCCATGGCGATAACATGAGTGATACCGATGATATCAAGGCCGCGGGCCGCAAGGTCTGTGGAAACAAGCGCTTCTATGCCGCCATGACGGAATGAGTCAAGCGCCGCTTTACGTTCCTGATTAGACAGCGGCTTTTTATTAACCTTTCCGAAAAGACCCGCGGCGCTTACATGATGGTATTGAAGACGCGAGAGAATAAGCCCCGCGTCATCTCCGCGGCTTGTAAAAATTAGCGCTTTAATTTTTATTTTTTTTCCTTTTCCTGTTTTAAGCGCGGATAACAGCGAGCGAAGCGTTTGATCTTTTCTGCGTTTTTCGCTGAAAAACGCCCAGTGTTCAATCTTTTCCCGCAGAATTTCATGATTATCCGATTTAATAAATATGACGCTTTCTAAGGCGGAGCGCGGAGCGCAGGCAGCTGATAATTTTTCCCGCGCTTTTTTATTTAATGTAGCGGAGCAAGCCGCTATTGTTAAACCGCTTTTGGATTCGCGCCTGATTATTTTGCATAACTCGCTTGTTTCAGCTAACATCTCTGTGCTGACAAGGCGATCTGCTTCGTCAAGAACAAAATAATCAGGATTCAATTTAATTATTTTCTTTTTCGAAAGCAAAAGCAGCCTGTTTGGGTTTCCGATTATAATATCAGGTTTAATTTTTCTTAAGTTCGCGATTTGATGATCAAGACTGACGCTCCCTATTACAAGCGCGCAGCGCAGTTCTGTGCTTTTTACCAGAAAATCAAGCTCGCCTTTAATCTGCGTGCATAATTCCAAAGTAGGCGATGTAATAATAAAGCGCGGATTTATTCCATGCGCGCCTGCCTTCGCTTCCTTGTTTGCATCCGCTTTTAACATTTTATCCAAAAAAGGCAAAAGATAGGCAAATGTTTTTCCGGTGCCTGTGGCCGAGGAAAAAAAGACGCTCTCTCCTGCGGACAATAGCGGTATTATTCTGCTTTGAATTTCTGTCGGCTCGCTTATGCCGCGCTCTTCAAGTTTTTTGATAAAAAAAGACGTTAAATTTAAATTTTCAAACTTTTTACACATAATAATCACAGTTTAAATATTGAATATTTTTTTAAAATATACAATAACTGTAATTATGAGAATAGCCATGTTTACAGACGCGTATTGGCCGAGGGTTAACGGTGTAACTGTATCTGTTGATTCTTTCTCGCGCGCTCTTGTTAATGAAGGGCATGATGTAATGATTGTCTGTTCATCTTATCCGCAGGAGATCGGAAATCCTGTTTCTCTTCAAAAAGAAATGGAATCAGAGAAGCTGATAAAAATTGTCAAGGTTCCTTCGCTTCCGTTTACTTTTTCAAAAGAGGACAGAATCGCAAAGCTTAATAAATTTAACTGGGTTTTTAAGCAGGTAGACGCTTTTAATCCTGATATTATTCATATGAATACGGAAATGATTATAGCGGAATTCGGTTTTTTATACGCCAGAACGCATAATTTGCCGGATATATATACGCTTCATACCATGTGGGAAGATTACGCTCCGCATTATTTTCCTAATTTTCCCGTATGGTTTGTAAAATATATAATCCATAAATTACAAAGAAATGTTTTAAAAAGACCGTACCGCGTAATAGTTCCGACTCCGCAGATCGAGGAATATTTAAAAAGCTACAAGCTTGATATTAAGCCGTTTCTGCTTCCTACCGGGATTGATATAAAAATGTTTGAGCATAGCGAAGCGGAAAAAAAAGAATTCAGGGCTAAGCTTGAAAACCTTTACCCTCAGCTGAAAAATAAGCGTATTCTTCTTTTTGCGGGCCGTATCGGAAGAGAAAAAAACATCGGCTTTTTATTGAATATTCTTCCCGATATTCTCGCCGGGCATCCTGACGTAATTCTGCTTATTGCAGGTAACGGCCCTGATCTTGAGTATTACCGCGAAGAAGCGCGCGCTTTAGGAATAGAGGATAATTGCGTATTTCCGGGTTATTTTACAAGAAGCGATCTTGCTCTTGTTTACTCAATCTCTGAAATCTTTATGTTCCCGTCTCTGACTGATACTCAGGGGCTTGTAACCCTGGAAGCGATGCTTTCTGGCACTCCGGTAGTCGCTATCGGAGTTTTGGGCACTATCACTGTTATGGGAGGAGATAACGGCGGTTTTATGGTAAAAGACGATAAAGCCGAGTTTACCGCCAGAGTTATCGATCTTCTGGATGATCCTGTTTTATACGAAGCAAAATCAAAAGAAGCCGCGCTTCACGCGCGATCCTGGTCAATTGACGAATTAACAAAAAAACTATTGACTATTTATCAGTCAGTGATATCCGGTTATATAGAAGAATACGGCCACCGCATTGTTCCTGTGTGGGAGCTTGTTATTCAGAAAAGATGGTGGAAAATCAACAATATGATTTTAAAGAAAAAGACTAAACGCGGCTGGCAGAAAATAATTTCCAAACTGAAAGCAACTGAAAAATGATTTTACAGAACGCTTTGTAAAAATTGTCTTGTACGGTCGTTTTGCGGGTTTGTAAATAAATCTTTTGGTTTTCCTGTTTCCAGAATTGAGCCTTCGTACATAAAAACCACCCTGCCTGCGACTTCGCGCGCAAAGCCCATCTCATGGCTTACTACCAGCATTGTCATGCCCGCCGAGGCAAGCTGTTTCATTACAGCTAACACTTCCCCGACAAGCTCCGGATCGAGCGAGGAAGTCGGCTCGTCGAATAGCATGATGCGCGGCTCCATAGCCAGAGCGCGGGCAATCGCGACTCTCTGCTGCTGGCCCCCGGAAAGCTGCGCGGGGTATGTGTTGATTTTATCGGAAAGGCCGACTCTTTCCAGTATATGTTCGGATTTCGCACGCGCTTCTTCCGGCGGGAGTTTCCGCACATGATGAAGAGAGAGCATAACATTTTCCAAAGCTGTTTTATGAGGGAACAGGTTAAAGCGCTGGAAAACCATGCCGACTTCCAGAAGTATTTTATTGCGTTCGTCATTGTGCATTTTTATTTTATTAACGCCTTTATGGCAGTCAAAGATCAGTTTATCTTCAATATAAATCTGCCCTTCGTCTATTGTTTCAAGGCGGTTCAGAGTTCGCAGATATGTTGATTTGCCTGCGCCTGAAGGGCCTATTATACATACTACTTCGCTTTGTTCTACGGTAAGCGATACATTTTTTAATACATCAAGAGGAGTGCGCCCCGATTTGTGAAATGTTTTGCATAACCCCTCTGTTTTAACCATTGACATAGCCGACTCACTCGTAGACAGAATACTTTTTTTCCAGCTTGCGGAAAATGAAAGTGAATACAGCTGTTATAATCAAGTAAAGAATCATCGCGGGAATGTAAACCAAAGGAGAGCGGGTTGAGTTTTCAATTGTTCTTGTCGCTCTTGTAATGTCAACTAACGCAATCATCGATACAAGGGAGACATCTTTAAGCATGAGAATAAATTCATTGCCGACAGGAGGTATAAGCCTTCTGATGGACTGCGGCACTATTACAAGCCTCATTGTCTGCGCGTATGATAATCCAAGAGCGCGGGAGGCTTCGAATTGACCTTTGTCAATGCTTTGAATCGCCGCGCGGATAATTTCCGCAAGATATGCCGCCATATTTAAACTGAAAGCGATAAACGCGTATATAAAACGATCCGCTTCTGCGACTCCGGTGCTGATAAGGAAAACAGGGGAAACCATCGGAAGGGCGTAATAGATAAAATAAATCTGCATAAGAAGGGGAGTGCCCCGGAAAAAGAATGTATACGCTGTGCATAATTTATTTATGATAACATTCTTTGACATCTTCCCAAGGGCTATAAAAAGGCTTATTACAAGGCCCGCTGACATTGCGCAGACAGTCAGTGATATTGTAATTTTAGCGCCGTTAAGAAGCGCAGGCAGCCATGAGATTATTTTTAAAATATTTTCCTGAAATTCTACCACTGCTGCCGTGCTTCGGTTACAAGATCCATGCCGCTGAAAATTTCACTTGAAATTCGCAGCATGGTTCCGTCATTAAAAAGTTCGGTTAAAGCATTGTCGATTGCGGCTGTAAGGCCGTCATTTCCTCTTTTAATACAGATGCCGAAAACTTCCGGTTCAGGACTTCTCCAAACAATTTCAAACGGGCTGTTAGGACGCGCGATATATTCATACGCGACAAGCAGGTCCGTTACTATCAAATCCACTCTTCCCATCTCAAGCTCGGAGAAACAGTGCAGCACCTGATCATACCTGCGGGGGATGTATCTTAAGCCTGTATTTGCCGCGAGTTCTTCCATATAAAAATCCGCGGTCGTATCCGCCTGGAAAGCCACATTAAGACCGGCTGTCTCTTCGGGGGTTCTTGCCGGAGCCGGTTTATTTTTTAAGACAACCATCGCGAGCGTATTTGCTATGTACGGTTTTGAAAAATTATGCGCCTGAAGCCTTGCATCTGTGATAGTTACAGATGAGATAATAATATCGTATCTGTTCGTTTCAACGCCTGCGAAAATCCCGTCCCACGCCGTGTTTATAAATTCAGGCTGAAGGTTTAATTTTGAGGCGATAGCTTTTCCCATCTCGATGTCAAAGCCAAAGGGTGTTGAGCCGTCAGTTCCGTAATATTCCATGGGAGGGTAGCCGATATCCATGCCGATTGATAACACGCCTTCCCTTATTGTAAGACCATTCTGTTTTTTCTGGCATCCAGTAAAAAGAATTAATCCGGTCATCATAACAGTAATCAATATTATTACTGGTTTTTTCATGTTTCCTCCGTAAAAAATCCTATGTAATTATATTTATATACAAAACCATGTCAAGTGGAGCTTTTTTTCCGGTAATGGCAGCAACAAGAGCGGCTGATGTTAAGCCGGTTCAGGATTTTTTCAGGTAATTTTTCAATGTGAGTATTTTATACGCGCCGGTTTTTATAAATGAAGGAAAACCGGAAAATAATTAAAAAACATAATCATTTTATTGACAAATAAATGTTGGCAATTTACGATTTATAGAATAAACACATTAATTGATTTAACATAAATTGTTTTAATCAGGGAGAGCTGTATAAAATAGATGCCGCAGGATGTAAATATTAAAAATCGCGGGCAAAATAAAGATTCTGTTTCAGGCGAAGATCAAAAATTCGCCTTCAATGATTCTTCTGAAGCTCCGCTCGTTATAGACAGCAATTTCCATTTTAAACGTTCCAGGCTGAATCAGTTATTTATGCAGGCAATGAACTGCCCATTGATATTTGTATGCGCGGGCGCAGGTTACGGAAAGACTACCGCTGTTAATGATTTTTTACTGGAATATAAGGCAAAAACAGTATGGGTTCAGTTATCAGAACGTGATAATGTAGGCGCGCGTTTCTGGGAAAATTTTTCTCACAGCATGAGCCAGATAAATCAGCCGTTCGCGGCTTCTATAAATAAAATCGGTTTTCCGGATACAGCAGAAAAACTTTTACAGTTTCAGATTCAGCTGCGCAGCCACGCCAACAGGATACAGAGAATTATTGTGTTCGATGACTGCCATTACATTGAAGATAATTCAGTAATCAGGTTTGTTGAAGAAGCTATCCGCGAGCTGCCTGTCGGCGTCACAGTCTTTCTTATTTCCCGTTCCACTCCGCGCCTTAATACCGCGGGTTTTATTTCCAAAGATCAGATTTTTAATGTAAGCGAAGATGAACTGCGTTTCACTGACAGCGAGCTTGCGCAGTATTACCGCACCCAGGGAATTTCACTTCAGCCTGACAGTCTGCGCGCGATTATGCAGGATACCGAAGGATGGGCGTTCGCCATTAACTATATCGCGCGGTCATATAAAAAAGCGCCGGGTTACGAAGGATATTTGCGTAACGCGATGAAATCCAATATTTTCAAATTTATGGAAACAGAAGTCTGGAATAATACTTCTGACAGGCTAAGGAATTTCCTTGTGCGCCTTTCTCTTATTGATCATCTTTCAGTTGATTTACTCGCCCTTCTTTCAGGCGAAGATAATGATATTGTTGACGAACTTGAAAAACAAAGCGCCTATGTGCGCCGCGACAGCTTTATTAACGCGTTTTTAATACATCCCCTGTTTCTTGAATTCCTTGCGACAAAACAGAATCTTCTTTCGCCTGAGCAAAAAAAAGAAACATATACAATCGCGGGAAATTGGTGTAACAGTAACGGGTTTAAAATAGACGCGCTGTCTTATTACGAAAAAATAGGAGACTATAAGGCAATTGTTTATATGTTCATAGGCTCTCCTTCCCAGATACCGTATGATATATCCTGTTACGCCGCGGCAATTATGGAACGTACGCCAATCGAATTTTTTGACACAGTTTCTTATTTGGCTTCTACGCATTTACGCACCATTATGTGCCAGGGACTTCTGGAAGAAGCGGAAGAACTGGCGGCGTTTTATGAAGCAAGATTCATTAATTTGCCTAAAAGCGAGCTTTTCACAAGAAACACCCTCGGAAGTATTTATTATTGCTGGGCCATTTTGCGGAGGTTAATGTGCGCAAAGAACGATGTTTATGATTTTGACCTTTTATATGAAAAAATGAGCAGGGTTTATGACAAACTGATTGATCCGGGAAATTTAATTACACGCTCGCCGGGACCCTGGCTGTGCCTTGTCGGCGCTTCAAGGAAAGGCGCGCCTGAAGATTTTATTAACGCGAAACTGCGAAGCAGCGAGCATTTAAAAAAATGCTATATAGGTTTTGAAAACGGAGAAGAAGATGCTGCGCGCGGAGAGCTCAGCTTTTATCAGGGCGATATGCATAACGCGGAACATTCAATCGCAAAAGGCATGAATATCGCGCGTAAAATGAAGCGTTCGGAAATAATGCACAGAGCGTTATTCTACATAGTCAGGATTGCGGTTTTACAGGGAAATTACGCAAAAGCGCGCAAGGCGATTGAGGATATAGAAGCCAGTCTTATTGATGTTAAATATTTCAATCGTTTTGTTGATTTCGATATTACAATCTGCTGGTATTACTGTGTTCTCGGACTTCCGGAAAAAGTTCCCGACTGGTTAAAAGAGAATTTTTCCCTTTACGCTCACGCCGGTTTTGTTGAAAATTACGCCAATCAGATGAAGGCGCGCTATTTTTACGCGACAAGAGAATATCCGCCTATACTTTCGTATATTCAGGATATGAGAAGAAGGGAATCGTACCTGTTCGGCCGGATTGAAATGTTTGTAATTGAAGCCTGCGTTTATTATAAAATGAAAGAAAGGGAAAAAGCGCGCGCATCGCTTGAAGAAGCGTATGAGGCAGCGTCACCTAACAATATAATAATGCCTTTTATTGAACTTGGAAAAGATATGCGAACTCTTACTGCCTTTTTCTTAAAGGAACCCTGTAAAATTCCCGCCTCCTGGCTTGAGGATATCAACAGAAAATCTTCATTGTACGCGAAACGCCTTGCGCATGTGGCAACCGAATATAAAAAGGACAACCGCATTACGGACAATGTTGTGCTGACGCCAAGAGAAAAAGATATACTGACAGACCTTTCTCACGGACTTTCCCGTTCGGAAATTGCGTCAGGACGCGATCTTTCCATTAATACCGTAAAAATGCTGATTAACAGCATTTATATGAAACTAGGAGCTGAAAATCTCGCGGACGCAATACGGATAGCGGCTGAACGCAAGATAGTGTAGACATTAATCATCATGAGAATTTTATACATTATAATACTCCTGTTTCACGTTGACTTTTGAACTTAATATGATTAAAATTTATATATAATTGGAGTGCAGAATGGCTCATGAGCAGTCAAAAGCGGGTGTTAAGTTTCCGATTGGCGCAAAACTGGTTATTATTATTTCCATTCTGCTTCTTTTATCTCTGGGAGCGGTGATTACTCTTGTCTCTTTTATAAGCACGGGCGATGTCCGGCGGACCGCTGAATATAACAATCTGACCATTAACCGCCAGGCAAGCTCGCAGACAGAAAGTTCTTTTCAATCCGTTCAGGCCGCTGTCCTTCTTTACCTTAATATGACAGACCGTCTTTCGGCAGCCGGATGGAACGGCCGCGACGAGGAAATGGAAAGCGATTTTTTCAGTTATAACAGGAGCATTGCGGCAGTCGAAATAGTATCAGGGGACGGAAGTTCCGTTTTTATTCCAAGCGAAACATTCATTTTTTCCAACAATGTCAGCGCGAATCTTATTAAAAATTATTTTGATTCGGTTTTACACGTAAACGCCGCAGTTTCAGGCAGGACTAATTATTTTAACGCTTCTCCGTTTTTCCGCCTGTCCCTTATAAGTTCGGTTTTTATAAGGCAGGGTATTTACGGAGCTGAAACCGTAAAAGTTCTCTTTATGCCGGATAATCTTTCCGAATCTTTCGGCACCGGAACCAACACAAGTTTTTTGATCAACGGTTCGGGGGATCTTTTGCTGCACCCTGAAAATGATCTTGTGCTTAAAGGCGCGAACTTTTCTTCCATGTCGATTGTCTCAGACATCATGAGAGACAGAGGCGCAATCGGAAAACAAATTTCCTACAGCGGCGAATCAGGCGAGATGTTTTTCGGCGCGTATTTCCCGATTAGCGGCACCGATACTGTCGTAGTTACAACAATTCCTCATGCAATAGTTTTTGAGGCTGTTCAAAGAGCTACACTGCAAAACATATTATTAACTCTTACCGTATTATTTCTGGCGGTGCTGTTTATATGGTTTTTCTCAAAAACGATCTCAGGCCCTGTACGTAATCTAGCCGACGCTGCGCTTGAAATTGTCGGCGGAAATTTTGAGCAGAATCTTACGCCTAACACCCGTGATGAAATAGGATTGTTAACTGAAAGTTTCGGAAAAATGACCGGCGCCTTAAAAATATTCGGGCGTTTTACAAACAAAGACATAGCCGTAAGCGCAATGAAAGGCGAAATCAAACCCGGAGGATTCCAGAAACACGCTACCATTTTATTTTCCGATATCCGCGATTTTACGCAAAAATGCGAAAACTTTACGCTGGAATTTAAAGAAGACGCTTCCAGCAGGATTGTTTTATGGCTGAATGAATATTTAACATACATGGTAGACTGCGTGGAAAAAACAGGCGGCGTTGTGGATAAATTTATCGGCGACGCGGTAATGGCCCACTGGGGCGCAGCGTTCACCTCCGGAAGCCCCGCCGCTGACGCGTTTAACGGAGTAAAATCGGCTTTAATGATGCGCAACGCTTTATTTGAAATGAATAAAAAAAGAAGAAAAGACGATCCCGGCAATCCTGTAATCCGGATAGGCTGCGGAATTAATACCGGAATTGTAACTGCCGGTCAGATTGGTTCGGATCAGCGTATGGAATATACTGTAATCGGCGATCCTGTCAATCTTGCGAGCCGCACAGAATCTTTAAATAAACCGCTTGGCACAGATATCCTTATTACAGAAGATACATGGAAACTTATTGGAGATATGTTCATTACAGAGGAAATACCCTCGGTTATTGTAAAAGGCAAGGAGAAACCGGTAAGGATGTTTGCGGTTATTAATTTAAAAGGAGCGGCAGGACCGCAGACTCTTTCGGAAGTAAGAAAGCTGTTTAATATACCCGCTGTAGATATTAATAAGGTTGATATAAATGCAGAAGAAGATAAATTCAAGATTTCGCCTTATTGATCTTACGATCGTTATTCTGTGCATCGCCGGTTCCGCCGCTTCAGGAACGGTCTTCTGGCAGGAGTATAACCGCACACTGACTAAACTAAATGATGATCCGGTTGGGACAATTGTTTTTAAAAGACGGACAGCCGAGCGCAGATTTATTGATCGCGTAATATGGGACAGGCTAAGGGATACTTCGTCTGTGTATAACGGCGATACAATCCGTACAATTGAGCTCTCAGAAGCGGTTCTTACTTTTAAGGACGATGTTACGCGTCTTACGTTAAACGAAAATACACTGATACAGATTTTCTACGATGAAATAAACGGAGCGAGAGTGGACTTTACAGGCGGACGGATGGAAATCGCATCTCCAAGAGAAGTACTCGTTACTTCCGGCTCTTCGCTAATCAGAATTGAAGGACAGGCGAATCTTAACAAGAGCGATGAAGGTTTCAATATTTCCGTTCTTCAGGGCAGCGTTGTTTTTAACGGCGAAGTAATAGAGAAAGGAGAAATATTCGCCTTGAACGCCGCAGGTCAGCGTGATTACAGTCCTGTGATAGCAATGACCTCGTTCGGCAGTTCAGCGCGTGTTTTAAGCGAAGAGGGGATGCCTGTCCCTGTAATGTTTACATGGAATTCATCCAACTTTACTCCAGATATTTTTGTAATTATCGAAATAGCGCGTGACGGCGGATTTAACAACATTATAGAATCTTCTGGTTCAGGATCAAACTCCGCTCTAATTTCCATGGAGAACGGAAATTACTGGTGGCGGGCTTATCCTACAGCCGGCAGCGGGCCTTTAACTCAGATGTATCCGTCCGGAACTCTTGAAATAATTTCCGCTTCTCCTGTTTCTCTTGTTTCTCCTGCTGTCGCGTCTGAAATTACATCTTCTGATTCTGGAATTCCTTTTTCATGGACAGCGGCGCAGGGCGTCTCCTCCTACATTCTGGAAATATCCTCAAATTCAAATATGAGTAATCCCGTAGTTTCCAAAGTAGTGGAGGGAACGAATATTACTCTCGGCCATCTTGATATAAACGCGTGGCATTGGCGCGTAACGCCGTTGCTTCCGTCATGGATAACAGGTTCGCTTTCACCTTCGCCAATCAGCGGTTTTTCCGTTGTGAGCGAAATACGCCCTTCCTCTCCTCCTGAATTGGTTTTCCCTCTGCCTTACGGAAACATCTACCTTGATTCAGGCGGACAGACTTTAATCTGGGCGCTTGATTCAAACACTGCGTCGTGGATTGTTGAAATCGCGGATAACGCTCTTTTTAATAACTCCGCGGTCAGGCAGACTGTAACCAGTAATTTCTTCTCTTTACCTGAACAGATTTTACAGGATGGAAAAACATGGTATTGGCAGGTTTCCGCGCTGGGCGGCGCCGGTCTTTCTGTCTCTCAGAGCCGAAGCTTTAATGTTATTGCGCGAATGCCTTTTATTGAACCTGAACCCGTTGTCGTGCCTGAACCTGAAGCTGATATGCCACAGGATCAACTTGTTCAAACACCTGAACCTGTACTGACCCAACCTGCTCAGCCAATAACACCTGTACCTGCGCAATCTGCATTTACGCAGCAGCCTTCATCTGCACTACCTGCGACAGCACAACCTGCACCTGCGCAATCTGTTACTACTCCTGTATCGCGGCCAGCACAACAGCAGCCTGTACAGCCCGAATCTGTTCCTCCAATCGAACCTGCGCCTGTGCAGCCGCAGCCTGAACCTGTACAGCCTGAACCTGTTCCTCAGCCCATACAAACACAGCCTGAACCTGCGCAGCCTCCGGCATTCCCGGAAGGACATCCGGTTATTGTACCGCTGACAACAGAAGAAAATATTATAGAAGGTCTAATCAAAGTCAGCCCGGCAGGAGCTGTCTTTAACGCATTCCCGGCAGACGGATATATTTTATCGCACGAACAATTAAGAAATGTATTATCGATTGTTTTTTCATGGCACGGGAACGCAAGCGAGTATCTTTTTGCGCTTTACAAATCAACAGGAGAAGCGCTTGTTCCTCCTGTGCCGGTTACAGGCGCTTCATTTGACTTTAATGATCTTAACAGCCTCACTGAAGGAAATTATGTCTGGCAGGTATTTGAGAAAGATAATCAGGGAAGATGGATTGAACTGCCGAGTATAGCGCAGAGATTAATAATTACAAGCGGAGCCTTAAGAACATTGCCGTCCAGTAATCCGGGAGCGTTGTATGGAAACCGCTGATAAAATAATCCGGATTTTACTGCTCATTGCGCTGGCTATACCGCCTCTTTACGCGCAGGATTTGGAAAGAAGCTCAAGTTATATTGTAAGGACAGATGAAGGGCTGCGGATTTTTCAGAGGATTGTATTTCCGCAAATACCGGATACCATACGATACGAAGTTGAAGTTGAAAGGATAGAAAGGAATGTGTCTGTTCCAATAACGCAAATTACCGTAACTGTAAACAGATTTGAAGTATCGCTAAGAGCCGGACTTTACCGCTATCGTTATTCCGCAATTAACAGAATGGGTATTTTGGAAGGCAGATCTGAATGGGAAGAATTTGAAATTTTTGAAAGTATACAGCCCTTTATTGAAAGTTATCAGCCTCTGTTCGCTGACACGGAAAATTCAAACGGAACGCTTGTTATTCAGGGAATGGATTTTTTTCAGGAATCTGAATTCGCCCTTGTAAGCACAAATCCTGATTTTAACTGGACAGGAGTTAATCTTAACGGCCGCAATGATGTTATTCTTCCCAGCCATGTTATTGTTGAAAACGATACTGCCAGTCTGGATTTTTCCCGCGAATTACTTGTAACAGGCTCTTATGAAATTTTTATTCGTAACCCGGGAGGACTGTGGATTTGTTCAGGAGAAATTATTATTGATACAAGCGTGAGCGCCGCGCATGGATTGGTTTCTGTAACGCCGCCGGAGCATGGTGAAAGAAACGCTGTAAGCCGGTTAATAGAAAACGAAGAAAGCCCGCATACAGGATTACACAAGCTGCAATCAATCAATTCTAACAGATATAACGCGCTTGGATTCGCCCTTGGCGCGTCTTTTCCGGAACCTCTTACATTCGGTTCTTTAAATATCGCTGTCTCATTATGGGAAAATTTATTCGGCGAGTTTGGCTTTGATCTTGGTTCTATGAGTATTAATAATAATGTAAATGAATTTACATCAGTGTACCTTTATATTAATCTTGGTTATTTTCTTCCGTTCACGGGAAAGGGCGGATTATTATTCGGAGCCGGAGGCGGGTTATTAAAAAATTTTTATGAATTTGATTCCGGCAGCACTGTATCATCTCTTTTCGCGGCTAATGTATTTGCCGGAATAAATATAGGCAACGCTTTTAATATAATATATTCGCTCAGATCTGACTTTAGTTCCATAAATCATAAACTGTCTTTTGGTTATATATTCAGGTTTGAATAAAACGGATTTTAATTCAGAGGTTATAACATGGCGATTTTCAAAACCGGTAATAATCGTTTAACCGCTCTATCCGGGACAGAGATTTTATGGATAGAAGGCTTTGGCAGCGGCTTGCGCGTGCGTGCGACACGGCAGGCTCAAATGCCGCCTGAAGATTGGGCGCTGCTTCCTCCCGGTGAAGTTGATACTAAACCTGTCACAATTGATATAAATAAAAATGAAGCGTCAATTTCTAACGGTAATATCCTCGCGAAAATAAACAGCGAAGGCTGGATCAGTTTTTATAACGCTCACGGAGAGCCGCTACTTGAAGAATATTACCGCAACCGAAATGATCTATCACGTTATTGCGTGCCGCTTGGAATCGGCGCGCGTGAGCTGAAACCGGTAATCGGGCGAAGCGATTACTCTCTTACCTGCCGTTTTGAAGCCAATGAGGGCGAGCATATCTGGGGAATGGGACAATATCAGGACGGGCTATTTGATAAAAAAGGCGCTTCTCTTGAATTGGCGCACCGGAACTCTCAGGCTTCTGTTCCGTTTTATGTATCTTCCAGAGGTTACGGCTTTTTATGGAATAATCCCGCGGTAGGCAAGGCTGTGTTCGCGGAAAATGTCACGGAGTGGTATGCGCAGTGCGCCGATAAAATAGATTACTGGATTACAGCAGGCGGTACACCGGCTGATATTGTCCGCTCTTATGCTGATGTGACCGGGAAAACGCCGATGATGAGCGAATGCGGAATGGGCTTTTGGCAATGCAAGCTGCGTTACCGCACGCAGGAAGAACTCTTGTCTGTCGCGCGCGAACATAAAAGAAGAGGGCTTCCCATGGACGTAATCGTTGTCGATTTTTTCCATTGGCCCTTACAGGGTGATTTTAAATTTGATCCGGATAATTGGCCAGATCCCGAAGGAATGGTGCGTGAGCTGAAATCAATGGGCATCGAATTGATGGTGTCAGTCTGGCCGACAATTGATCACAGAAGCGAAAATTACGCTGAAATGGCGCAGCGCGGTTTTCTTTTGGGATTCGATCGCGGCAATAATGTAAATATGACATGGATGGGCGACACTGTGTTTTTCGACGCGACTTACCCCCAGGCGCGGAAGTTTGTCTGGCAAAAAGTAAAGGAAAACTATTTTGACAAGGGGATAAAAATTTTCTGGCTTGACGAAGCGGAGCCTGAAGGCATTTATGATTTTGATTTATACCGATATCATTTAGGGCCTGCGCAGAAAGTGACGTTAATTTATCCCAATTGTTACGCGAAAGGTTTTTATGACGGAATGAAAGAAGCCGGAATCGCCAATCCCATGAACCTGATCCGCTGCGGCTGGGCGGGCATTCAGCGTTACGGGGCGCTTGTTTGGTCAGGGGATGTATATTCAAGTTTCCGCTCTTTCCGCGAGCAGATTGCGGCAGGTCTGTCCATGGCGATGTCCGGCGTACCGTGGTGGACAAGCGACATAGGCGGTTTTATCGGCGGCGATCCGGAAAACTCCGGTTTCCGCGAACTTTTAATCCGCTGGTTCCAGTTCGGATGTTTCAGTCCGGTTTTCCGCCTGCACGGAGAGCGTTTTCCTTTAAAACCTGCCGATGTAGAATACAAGGGCGGCGTTAAGCAGTTCGGAAGCGGACAGGATAACGAAGTGTGGAGTTACGGCGAAGATAATTTTGAAATTATGAAAAAATTTATTTTAATGCGCGAACGCCTGCGCCCTTACATACGCGGTCTTATGAGCGGCGCTCATGAAAAAGGCGATCCTGTAATTCGTCCTATGATTTACGAATTCCCAGATGACGCGAAATGCCCAAAGCTCTGCGATCAATATATGTTCGGGCCTGATTTACTCGCGGCCCCTGTCGTTGAACTTAACGCGCGCGAGAGAGAAGTGTACCTGCCGCAGGGAGCTCTTTGGACATGCTGTAATACGGGAAGCGAATACAAAGGCGGGCAGAGCGTAAAAGTTTCGGCTTCTCTGGATGTTATTCCGCTGTTTGCGCGTAACGGAGCGCCAGTAAAAGATCTGATAAAACAAGTTACCAATTAATAATGAACAGAAAAAAAGCCTGACCTCATTTTGAAGTCAGGCTTTTAATCAGAATCTGTCTAATAACAGACAAACCGCTTTAATTAGCTATAAATCTTCTTCGCATCTCTGCCGGTACAGTTCCGCCGTTTTGGCGGAGAGTATTCATCATTTCCTGATGAAGCCAGTCGTTCCTTTCGGCGGATTCCTCTTCGGCAGTGCCGTTGTATCTGAAATATGAAGCAAGATCCCTTCGCGCCGCCTGTCTGTAGTCAAGATCGACTGTTCTTAATAAATCGACAATTGATACGCGCCAATTGAGATTATAAGGTTTCGTCCTGGCTGCCGCTTCAAGAATGGTTTCCAGCTGAGCCTGTGTGATCGATGTTACAGGCGCGGTTGATGCTGCAGGCGCTGTCGATGTGACAATTACAGTTGAAGCTGCAGGCGCGGTTGATGTTGCAGCAGGAGCAACAGAAGCCGCCGGAGTACTTGGCATCTTCGACGGGTCGACGATGAAGTAAGCGCCCATGACATTTAACTCGTTCCATCCGTAATTGTAATAACTTACAAACAATCTTGCTCTTGACTGCATATTAATCCAGCGCTGGTAACCCGCGAGATCAGCCAATGGAATTATCAGCTTTTCACCGTCCCAGTATCTGTCCGCTGCGCTGTGTATTTCCGATTGATTCGGGAGCCAGTCCATATCAGCGTCAGATTGAAGTTGAATCTGGAAGTTGGGGTTAACTAACGGAGCCGCAAGCTCAAGCACAAGATGGGTAGCCGCTTTAAAGACATATACAGGAATGCCTTCTCTGTCCGCGCCCATGTTCATTGCCGAAGCTTCATCATTGTCAATTACGCTGCCCGGTGTTCCCCATCCTTGCTGGCGGATAGGTGCGCCCGCCGCGATAAGCGGAGGCATGGGCAGACGGTAAACAGCCGGGTCTGCGGCTACTACAGGCGCTGTGCCCGCTCCAGTGCGCTCAAATGTCAGTATGTCGACATCAGCGCCGTCCGGGTAAAGATCGTTTCTGGTGTTTACATTCAAACCGTCGTTAACAAAGAACAGCTCAATGACATACCTGCCCGCCGGAAGATAAATTTCTTTATCAGCCGCTACCATCAGAGCGCTAGCCCATCCTGCCGCCGGAAGCGGATTGTTAGCCGGTACGGTAAATGCCGCAAGTGTTTTTTGATTTACGTCTCTCAGCAGAATCTTCTGAGCAGTATTTGTTTTATTCGCCGCGCCGAGCCTTACTCTATAAGAGCCGGCCTGCGCTATATTTAGTTCATAGCGGATCCATTCGCCGATGTGCGTCTTTGTAATGTGCGCGTCGTTATGTCCGCGGCCTCCAAGTCCGTTGGCTGGTCCGAATACAGGCTCACTGCGCGGGCCTCCGAAGTTTCCGGCGGCAAATTCCTGTTTAGTGTGATGTGTAAAATATTTTACCTCATTCCCCAGAACATATGATTTACCGTCTTCCATCCAGTCTACTAAATCGATCGTTGTCACACCCTGCGCGTTAACGTTATGGACAAATATCCACGGTATTGGAATAACGCTTACCTGGCTCTCAAACGATCTGAATGCGGTGTTCAACGCGCTGTAAGCCGCGTCTGTCGCGCTTTGCGTTTCCAGTCTCTTTTCATATACCGGAACCGCTGCGTCCAGAACAGATTTCAGTCTGGCTTTTGAACCGACAGGGTATTGGCCTTCCCATTTTCCCTCTGTTGATACAGAGAGTTTTTCAGTTACCTGTGTTATCAAATTTCCAAGTGATGCTTTATTGGTAGGAACCCTGAGAGCGAAGTACGATTCATAGAGAGCCACAAACATTTCATGAATCTCTTCTTCCGTACCTGAGGCTGCGAATTTCTCGGCAGCGGCGATCGCGCTCTGGAAAAGCGTCCAGCCCGGTTCGAGAATATCGCCGCGTGTAATCGCTCTTGCTCCCGGAATAGCGGCCGCAAGGTCTTCTTTTACCGCTTTTTTGCGCAGAGTGATACTGTCGAGCAGTTCGTTTGTATCTGCGCGGTATGTTTCCAGAATCAGGTTAGCGCCGTCTATCGTCATAATTGTATATTCAGGCACATCCGGTATGGCGGGAGTAACGCCTGGGTTACCATGCCTTCCGGGGGTGAATGCGACCCAATCCTGCATTTCAGGATCGTAGAATTTGTCGCCGGCTGTTGAAAGCGCCATATACAGTATACCGTCAGGCAGAATAACCGCGCCCGGATTCGCCTGATTAAGGTTCTGATCAAAAATCGAGGTCATTTGAAGCTTGCGGATTTCATCGCCTCTTATAAATTTAGATCTAGCGTAGATGTGGTCATGCCCGTTAAAAGCGACATCAATACCGAATTCATCCATGAAAGGACCCCAGTCCGCCTGCATTTGCTGAGCGTCTCCGTATCCTGTTCCGGCGTGATCGCCGACTCCGTATAGATCATGATGGAAAACTGCAATTTTCCATGCTGCGTCAGGATGCGAAGCGATTGCCTGCCTCATGAACGTTCTGTGCGCTTCAATATCCTTTTCATTGGAATTGACCGATATGTAAAGCGTGTTTCCGTAACTGAAATAGTAGTCCCATCCGCCGAGCTGCTGACCCGCTTTCATTCCGTCATTTGGCCATTGATAAAGCAATGCAAGGTATCCGACATCGGTTTCTGACGGTTCGGATGTTGAGTTAAGATCATTGTCATGATTGCCGACAATCGCCATGACCGGGAAGCTACGAAGCTGTGACGGCAATACATATCCGTTAACATCATTTAACGTGTTACTGTTTGTCTGATCTCCTGCGCTGATTATAAAGGCGGCGTCCGGGGCTCTCCTTGCCGCCTGCCTGACTGTATTTTCCCATAAAACTGTTGAGGAACTGACTTGCGGGTCTCCCAGCGCGATGACGCTGTATTTTCTGTTCGGGTTTTGCGTGTTAAATGTGAAAACATTGTTACTCCACTCGCTGCCCGTTCCTACCCGGTAAGCGTATGCAGTACTTGGCTCAAGTCCTATAACAGTGACTTTATTTGTGTCATATAAATTTGTGCCGGCTGCGTTCACTGCGGTGAACTGCTTTGCATTTGCCGGCATCTGGCCGTCAATCAATTCATAAACTTTGGCAATCTGGATTACCGCCGTTCTTGAGTAACCTCTCGGCGTAAACCATGAAAAGCCTATTTGCGAAGGATCGGCTCCGGGAGCAAGATTGATATGGGTAAAAATTGTCTCCTCAAGCCATTTTCCGCCGTCACATTCGCAAGGTATAACCGCCGTTAAAATTAATTCGCTGAAAATGTCGAATTCAACTGCAAGATTAATGCCGTTTACGTTATTTCTGGACGATCCGCCTCTGTTGCCGGTTTCTGTGCCCGCGTCATTTTTATTATCAGTGACAAAAATAACATAAATCGAGGATGCGGCTCTGCTTGAAGATTCATTGAAAAGAAGCGATTTCGGGATTTTTATGCTGGCATATGTGCTGCCGGCTGCTAAAACAGGCTCGGTCCATACAACTTTTCCGGCGTCAAAATTCGCGGGCGTTGCGAAAGTGTAATCGCTTACTTCCGCCGCAGTTCCTGACAGGTCAGTCCATACCGCGACCCGCCTTTGTGAATTGTGAGCGACTGTAAACGGAATATCCAAAGTTCCGCCGTCGCCTGCGAGCATCGCGTCTATTCCAAGCGGCGCGAGATTAATATCCAGTTTGAGCACATGATTGCCCGAACCCATGCGTGTTACGGTGTCATCATCGGGACTAATTCTCCACTTGGTAATAATTACTTTTTCATCACCCGGACAGGGTATTGTGTAAGTGGCGGATAATTCTATTTTTTCGAATATGTTAAATTCTGTGGCAAGGTTGACTCCGTTTACATTGTTCCTGGAAGAGCCGCCCCTGTTTCCTGTTTCGGTGCTCATGTCGTTTCTGTTATCAGTAACAAAAATTACATATATCTGCGCAGCGGCTCTGCCTGAGGCTTCATTGTAAAGAAGTTCTTTCGGAATCGTAACTGAGGCTGATGCGCTGCCTGTCATTAAAGCAGGATCGGTCCAAACTACTTTGCCCGCGTCTAAATTGGCGGCTGTTGCAAAAGTATAGTCGCCTATTTCTCCAGCCGCTCCTGAAAGATCAGTCCATACCGCAATTCGTCTTTGTGAATTATGAGCGACAATAAACGGAATATTCAGAGTTCCGTCGCCGCCCGCGAGGAACGCGTCAATGGCGTCTTGCGCGATATTTACATTTAATCTGAGCACATGGCTGCCGCTTCCCATTCTGGTAACACCGGCGCCGTCAGGGTTAATTTCCCACTGAGCGATAGCAACGGTTTTTTCAATATCACCGCCTCCGCCGGGGCCATGCGCCCATACGGCTGAAAATACGAAACACATCGCAAAAAAGAGGCATAAAATGCGTTTTACCGATGCCGGACTTGTGATTTTCTTCATTACAGAGATCCCCCTTTGATATTTAGTCCTGCGGACTATATTGAGAAAAGTGATATTAAATCGTTTGGTAATTTAATAGAAAGAAGTTTAACATGGCTCCTGTTTGCTGTCAATTTTTATATTTAATTAACAGGCTGTCCGTTTTTAAAGGCTAGACAAATAACTTTATTTTCTTCATATTATGGAATCATGAGCTGTCGGGACAATGCAATAGCGTTTTTAATTCTGGAAAACGGTGATGTTTTTCAGGGACATTATTTCGGCGCTCATGGAGAAGTAACAGGGGAAATTGTTTTTACCACAGGAATGACAGGCTACCTTGAAACGCTTACAGACCCGAGTTATCACGGACAGATTGTTTTGCAGACTTTTCCTTTAATCGGAAATTACGGCGTGATAAGCGATGACTTTGAAAGCGCCGGTATCGGTTTAAAAGCATATATAGTGAAATATCCATGCGCTTCCCCTTCAAATTTCAGAAGCGAAACAACGCTTGATTCTTTTTTAAAGAAACGCGGAATTATAGGTTTATGCGGAATCGATACACGCGCTCTTACAAAAATTATCCGAAAAAACGGCGTGATGAACGGAAAGATAACATCATCTCCCCCGGCAGCCGCCGATCGTGAAGAAATTAAAAAATATACAGTTGTAAATCCAATTGCTTCTGTATCGCAAAATGATGTAATAAACAAAGACGATACCGCGCAAGACGCTGTAAAATATAAAATAGCTCTAATGGACTTTGGCGCTAAACGCGGAATCGCCGCTGCTTTAAAAAAAAGAAACTGCGAAGTTCAAATGTTTCCGTATAATGTCCCGGCGCGGGAAATCTTAAATTATAAACCTGACGGCGTCATGTTGAGTAACGGCCCTGGCGATCCTGCCGATCCCGCAAACAAAGTGATACTCGAAACACTTGGCGCGCTTATAAAGACAGGCATTCCTATTTTCGGTATTTGCATGGGGCATCAGCTTCTGGCTCTCGCTAACGGATATAAAACAAGAAAACTCAAGTTCGGCCATCGCGGTGCGAATCAGCCTGTAAAGGATACGCGAACAGGCAATGTTTACATCACAAGCCAGAATCACGGATACGAAGTTATTTCAGAAAGAGCAAACAAAAGTTCGTATTCATTTATTAATGTCAACGACGGCAGCTGCGAAGGCCTTGATTACGGCGTTTCCTTCTCCGTGCAGTTTCATCCTGAAGCAAGAGGCGGCCCGCTGGATACAGGTTTTTTGTTCGACAAATTTATCGAAAGGATAGAAAAATATGCCGCTCGATAAAAATATAAAAAAAGTTCTTGTTATAGGCTCAGGCCCGATTGTAATAGGACAGGCCGCCGAGTTTGACTACGCGGGAACGCAGGCGTGCCGCGTGCTGCGCGAAGACGGAATTGAAATCGTTCTTGTCAATTCAAATCCCGCCACAATAATGACAGATAACAACATCGCCGACATCATTTACGTTGAGCCTCTGACGCTGACTACAGTAAAGCGCATAATCGAGAAAGAGCGTCCTGACAGCATTTTATCAGGGCTTGGCGGGCAGACAGGGCTTACGCTCTGCATGCAGCTTGCCCGCAGCGGTTTTCTTGATAAATACAATGTGCGCCTTCTCGGCTCATCGCCCGAAACCATTGATAAAGCGGAAGACAGAAAAATTTTTAAAGAGACGATGCAAAGCATCTGGCAGCCGTGCATTCCTTCTGAAATAGCCACAGATACAGAAACCGCGGTAAGGTTCGCGGGAGAGATTGGTTATCCTGTAATTGTCCGCCCGGCGTTCACGCTTGGAGGATCAGGGGGAGGCAGCGCGGCGGACGAAGGAAAACTCCGCGAAATTGCGGCTAACGGTCTTGCGCTTTCTCCCATTAAACAAATTCTTGTTGAAAAATCGATCGCAGGCTGGAAAGAGATTGAATTTGAAGTAATGCGGGACCGCGCCGGGAATGTGATTACGATCTGTTCAATGGAAAATTTTGATCCTGTAGGCATCCACACGGGCGACAGTATTGTAATCGCTCCCTGCGTAACTCTTGCGGACAGGGAATACCAAATGCTGCGCACCGCGTCTCTTGACATAATAAAAGCGTTAGGTGTCGAAGGCGGCTGCAATGTGCAGCTGGCTCTGGAGCCTAACAGCTTTGAGTACGCGGTTATCGAAGTTAACCCGCGCGTTTCGCGATCTTCCGCGCTCGCGAGCAAGGCGACAGGTTACCCAATCGCGAAAGTAGCGACAAAAATCGCAATCGGCTACACGTTGGATGAAATTATAAACGCGGTAACAGGTACAACCTACGCCGCTTTTGAGCCTGCTCTTGATTATATCGCAGTTAAATTTCCAAAATGGCCCTTTGATAAATTTGTGTACGCAAACAAGGAACTGGGAACGCAGATGAAAGCGACAGGAGAAGTAATGGCAATCGCCGACACTTTTGAGGAAGCGCTTTTAAAAGCGGTGCGGGGCGCGGAAATAGGTTTAACAAGCCTTGATCTGCCGCGCCTTGCAGCAAAGAGCGGCGCGCAGTTACGCGAAATGCTGAAAACCGTAACCGACGAGAGGCTGTTTGTTTTATATGAAGCGATCAAACGCGGAATATCAGTTGACGAGTTATACGCTATCACAAAAGTCGACCGCTGGTTCTTGAACGCTCTTGTAAATATTGCTTCTTCATCGAACATCGGGTTCGACTCCTCACTTCTCACTTCACACTTATCAATCTCCGCTCCTCAATCCTCACTTATATATAAAATGGTTGACACATGCGCAGCGGAGTTCGAAGCAAAGACTCCGTATTTTTATTCCATTAAAAACGGCGCTGAAAACGAAGCGCTTCCTTTTATACAAAAAAGCGCTAAACAAAGAATCGTCGTTCTTGGTTCAGGACCGATACGGATAGGGCAGGGGATTGAGTTTGATTACGCTTGCGTTCACTGTGTATGGACGCTTAAAAACATGGGTTATGAAGTAATCGTTATCAACAACAATCCCGAAACAGTATCCACCGATTTTGACACTGCGGACAGATTGTACTTTGAGCCGCTGTTCATTGATGACGTTATGAGCATTATTGAAATTGAAAAACCGATCGGCGTAATTGTCGCGTTCGGCGGCGGCACGGCAATTAAACTGACAAAAAAACTGAATGAACGCGGGGTTAAAATAATCGGCACTTCAGCGGAAAGCATCGACATCTGCGAAGACAGGGAACGCTTTGATTCTCTCCTTGAAAAACTGCAAATAAAACGCCCGAAAGGTTTCGGCGTAATGACGGAAGCGCAGGCGCTTGACGCAGCCGGTAAACTCGGTTTTCCGGTGCTTATGCGCCCGTCTTATGTGCTTGGCGGACAGAATATGATCATCGCGTTTTCAAACGAAGATATAAAAGAATATATGGAAATTATTCTGCGTCAAACACAGGACAATCCCGTATTAATCGACAAATATTTAAGCGGAAGGGAAATTGAAGTTGACGCGATTTGCGACGGCTCTCCGCCTGAAGGCGGAGGAGACGTGCTGATCCCCGGCATTATGGAACATATAGAACGCACAGGAGTTCATTCAGGAGACAGCATCGCGGTTTATCCCGCGCTGAACATCGACGATGAGTTAGCTGAAAATATTTTTAACATAACAAAAAAAATCTGCATGGCTTTGGAAGTCAGGGGTCTTGTTAATATTCAATATGTGTTATATGAAAATGAGATTTATGTAATCGAAGTGAATCCGCGGGCGTCCCGCACCGTTCCCTATATCAGCAAGGTGACAGGCGTTCCTATGTGCGAGCTTGCGACAAAAGCCTGTATGGGAGAAAAATTATCCTCTCTCGGATATTCCAGCGGCATCGCTGAAATTCCTCCGTATGTCGCCGTAAAAGTTCCTGTCTTTTCTTTTGAAAAACTCGCGGGCCTTGACACGCACCTTGGACCTGAAATGAAATCAACCGGAGAAGTTTTAGGCCTTGGAAAAAATTTAGAGGAAGCGCTTTACAAGGGTCTTGTCGCCGCGGGCTATAAAATGAAAAAACAGGGCGGAGTTCTTTTGACAATCCGTGACGGCGACAAGGGCGAAATCATCGGCATGGCGCAGAAGTTTACTAAACTCGGGTTCGCCCTTTACGCGACACGGGGGACAGCACGCTTTCTCGCTGAAAAAGGTTTTACAGTTGAACCTATAGATAAAATCTTTGAAAACCATGATGTTAACACCGAAACGCTTCTTGCAAGCGGAAAAATCAGCTATATAATTTCTACATCGGAAAAAGGAAGAGATCCGGCGCTTGACGATGTAAAGCTTCGCAGAAAAGCCTGCTCTCTGGGCGTCCCCTGCCTTACTTCGATTGATACAGCTGACGCGCTTGCCGGTTCCCTGCTTTCCGATTACAGCGAAATAAACACGGAGTTAGTTGACATTAATAAATTAAGAACCGGAAGAATGAAGCTGCGCTTTACCAAAATGCACGGCACAGGAAATGATTATATCTATATAAACTGCATGGATATTGAAATCAACTCGCCGGAATCGCTTTCAGCGCTGTTATCTGACAGGCACACAGGCATAGGCGGGGAAGGCGTTGTATTAATTTTAAAATCGGATACAGCCGACGCGAGAATGAGAATCTTCAATCTTGACGGAAGCGAAGGGGCTATGGCCGGAAATTCCATCCGCTGTGTCGCTAAATATCTTTACGATAATGACATTGTTAAAAAAAGAAATATGAAAATTGAAACACGCAGCGGAATTAAAGAATTGGCTGTTTTTACAAGAAACGGAAAAGTATCGTCCGTAAAAGTAAATATGGGACGCGTGGAACTGCGTCCTGAAAAAATTCCTGTTAATCTTTCAGGCGGGTTTGTATCCGGAACCTACGGCGTGATTGCAAGAAAGGCAGTAATCGGCGGCAGGGAATACGAAGTTACCTGCGCTTCTATGGGGAACCCTCATGTTGTTGTTTTTTGCAGCAGCCTTTACTCCTTAGGAATGACTGTTGTGGATAAAATCGATCTTGGGACAATAGGGCCGTTATTCGAAAATGATCCTTTATTTCCTGACAGGGTAAATACTGAATTTGTGGAAATCATGGATAAAAATCATTTAAAGATACGCGTTTGGGAGAGGGGCAGCGGCGAAACTCAGGCATGCGGAACCGGAGCCTGCGCAGCTGTTGTCGCTTCTGTTTTAAACGGGTTTTGCGAAAAAGGCGTTGATATAAAAGCGCAGCTTCCCGGAGGAGATCTTATAGTCAATTACACTGACGAGACAGTCTACATGACAGGCGACTGCGTAACGGTTTTTGACGGGGTTGTGGAGATTTAAAAAAAAGTTGATGATTTCCGGTTTACATAGTAGAATTTATTTTAATAACTTTTGGCTTTTTCATAACTAATCTGAGTTTTTGAAAAAGCTGAACTTCTTAAAACATTACCTAAGGTTTTAGAGGGACGAAAACTAAAAGGGGGTATTTATGGCTTCATCGGCATTGGACATTTTAAAGGGAATTGGAGCTGCGGCTGCCGGATTGGCAGGAGAAAAAGTGCCAAAAAGCGGAGTGATTCCGGGTTTGGATATCGCTACAATTCTTCCGGCGCTTTTGGGAAAAGCGGGAAGCGCAAGCGGTGTATTGAGTAAAGTTGCGTCTGTCGCTTCTGTCGCTTCAAAGGCAGGGCTTCTTAAAGATTCAAAATTGGGAAACCTGGCGGAACTTGCGGGTTCGCTGCTTTCAACAGGAAAGATAACAGCGGCTAAAACCGAAAGCGCATCAAAAGAAGGCGGCATAGCGGGTCTTGCGGCGGCAATTATCGGCGGAGGTTCCAGTCTTACCGCAATCGCGTCTTTGGCTTCAAAACTGGGAAAAACCACCGAGGATGACAAAGGGCTTAAAGGAATGGCGTCGGAACTGGGTAAGACATTAAGCGGTACATTCGGCGTTTCGCTCGGCGGATCGTCTACATCGGTTAAAGCGCTGGATAAGGTGCTGGAAAAAGATACAAAAACAGATTTATTTAAATCAATTCTGACCGGGCTTATAAAATAAGCGGTTGATTACTCGGCTTGTCCGGAAACCTTCGGGCAAGCCGTTGCACGTAACATAAATATCAACAAAAAATCCAAAGATATTCTTGATATATCCGGTTAAAAGCCGCATAATTAAATAATGGACAGTGACAGATTCAGGTCATTATTTTCAAAAATAATTTTTACATTACTGGCGTTCGCGATAATGGTCTCGCTAAGTTATGGCTTCAACTCAAGGACAGTCCGGGAAAACCTTTCAAAATAGGCAAACCTATTGATGTTAATGAATTCTTCAGCGCGCTTAAAAAATATATTTTTAAAAACGAGGTATAAATCATGAAGATAAGAATGCTGCTTGGAGCCGCTTCCGCGGCTACGCAGATTGAAGGCGGCGGATTCAGGCATACATGGAGCGACTGGTACGATAAAGGACACATTAAAGACGGATCCAATCCTGCCCGTGCAAATGATCATCTGAACCGCTGGAAAGAAGATATCGATTTAATGTCGGAAATGGGAATCAGAATTTACAGGCTCGGCATTGAATGGGCGCGTCTTGAACCGCAAAAAGGAAGATATGACGCCGCCGCTTTACAATGGTACCGCAGCCTGCTTGAATATATAAGAAGCAAAAGCATGTTCCCTCTTCTGACAATTCATCATTTTACAAATCCCCTGTGGTTTGAGGAAGCCGGCGGTTTTTTAAAACCTTCGAACATTCCTGTTTACCTTGGTTTTACCGATTATGTTGTAAGAAATTTAGGCGATCTCGCTGATGAATATATAACGATTAATGAACCGAATGTTTTTGCTGTTATGGGATATAACAGCGGCGTTTTTCCGCCGGGAATGAAATCGATGCTCGCGGCTATACGCGTGCAGTCAGTAATGGCTTCCTGCCACGTTCAGGCGTACTGTTTGATTCACAGTCTTAGAAGAGAGCTTGGTTACGCGAACACAAAGGTCGGATTTGCGCATCACGCGCGCGTGTTTGCGCCGAAAAATAAAAAGAATCTCTGGCACAGGATTTGCGCAAAACTTGTTTCTCTGATGTTTCAGGATGCGTTAGCAAGAGCCTGCATCCTTGGGCGCTTTGTTTTCCCTCTCAGAAAATACGGAAAAATCCGCCGCGGCGAATATGCTGACTTTTTAGGATTGAATTATTACACAAGGTCGGCTGTGGCCTCCCTTGCGGACGGCGTAAACGAAGACGCGCCGCATAACGATCTTGGCTGGGAAATATATCCTTCCGGCATTTCCCAATGCGCTGCGGCGTTATACAAACTGCTTGAAAGACCGGTATATATCACGGAAAACGGAACCTGCGACAATAACGACTCTTTCCGCTGCCGCTATATTTACGATCATCTTAAAGCTCTTACAGAAAGCGGCCTTCCTGTTGAACGCTACTATCACTGGTGCTTTACGGATAATTTTGAATGGTGCGAAGGCGAGAGCGCCCGCTTTGGCCTTGTGCATATAGATTTTGAAACACAAAAACGGACAATCAAAAACAGCGGGCGTTTCTATACATCCATGATTAAAAACAAATGCGTTACAGAGGATGATTACCGCAAGTATGTGGAGCCTCAGGAGTATAAGTCATAACTGATGCTGTTTTATATTGTTATCAATTGTTCTCAGTAATTATTTATTAGGATAACATTTAATTACAATCCAGTTATATCTATCCTATGCAATTAAAGCAGCTCCTGATTTTATGAATGAGTATTTTGTTTTACTCATATATTAAAATTTTAAAGAATAATTCCAAATTTTTGGGCGTCATCCTCTATCATAGATACCCAATTGTGGTAACCGAACATCTTTGAAGCGTAATACGACTGCTTTAAAAGTTCTGAGCACTCATCTTTAATTCCAAGATAATTTAAACAATGAACTTTATACGCGGTTATCAGCGGCAAAAGGCGGAAAATTCCTGTTTCCTTGCATATTTCCGCCGCACGGTCGCACATCTTTAGGGCTTCCTCATATTTATTCGCGTAGGTAAGAAGCGTAGCAAGAGCGTAAACAACGCTTGCGTAATATTCTCCTTTGGATTCTTTATCAATATTGGTTTCCTCAAAATTTTTCTTTAAAAGGGTAAGTACATTAATGCCGTCATCCAAGCGTCCGTTGTCGCGGTAGACCATCGCTGTAAGGTTGATTATCCGCACATCCTGTTTGGAAAGATAATAATTATCTATGTCTTTTTCGTTGTATTCAGGAATACTGATTTTCATCGCTTCCATAAGCATTTCATGAATGCGGTTTAAATCCTCTTTCCTGTGCAGCGCGCACATTGCTTTATTTAGTAGTATATATTGACGGTTGACGCGTTCCGCCATGAATTCGCTGTCTTCTTCAAGCGTTTTAATTATCCTGTCCGCTTTTTTGGTTCTTTCTTCCTGATCATCATATATGCTTTCTGTTTTTATTAATGCGTACAGCTCATCCATGATCTTTTGGATTTCCGCAGTTTTTTTATCAATAACAATATCAATATTACCAGGATTATAACCGAGTCTTTCCAGCAGCATCTCTGTCGTGCTTTTATTCGGCATAGTCTGCCCGTTTTCTATCCTGGATAATGTCGACTGCTCAATGATTGGATAAGCAAGATCCTCCTGTGTCATTCCCTGCTGAATGCGAAGTTTTTTTATCAGTATCCCTATATTTAAAAGCGGCATGGTTTAACAAAGGATTATACTAACAATTTATGTGTTATTTGTCAAATTTTCATATTTATTACGGTCATCATGGCTATTTTTCCTATTTAAAGGGCAAAATATTAAATATTTCTGAATTTCCTTGCTTGACTTTTGACTATTTATACCTGATATTTATAGTATGAGTGATTATCTTGATCCCAATAATGAAGAGCTTCTAAAGGATTTCTTTAGCGAGGCCCAAATGCAGGTAGATACACTGGAACAAAATGTTCTGGTTCTTGAAAACGAAGGCGCTAATAAAGACGCCGTGGACGAGATTTTCCGCGCGGCTCATACCTTAAAAGGCGGGTCCGCAACTGTGGAAATGATGGAATTATCTCATTTTACACACCTTGTAGAGGATGTTTTTGACGCTATCCGCGGAGGTCAGGTCGGCGTTAATGAAGACGTCGTTGATACTCTTCTTCAGGCAATTGACGTAATCAAAGCGATGCTTGATCAAAGAATGAACGGCGCGGTTTATGACGCGGACACTTCTCAAATCGAAGGAAAACTTAAATCACTTTTAGGAGCTCAGGCTGCTAAGAAAGCGCCTGCGAAAGCGCCTCCTAAGGCCGCTCCTGCGCCTGTAAAGGCTGCCGCCGCTCCGGCTGCCGCGTCTGCGTCCTCAGGGCTTAGCGAGCAGGAATTTGCGGAATTAAAGGAATCTGTCGACGGCGGAATGCCCATATACAGAATTTCTGTTAAGTTTGATGAAAGCAGCCTGATGAATACAGTCGGCGGTATTCAGGTTTACGCCGCTTTAAAAAGTCAGGGGACAATTCTTAAAACAGTACCCGATTTTGAAGCGCTTTATGCCGATAATTTCTTCCCTGTTGTTGAGTACTACATAGCCTCGCAGCAGGATCCTCAGAACCTTAAAAAATATGTTATCCTGCCGGATGTCAGTTTAGATGCTGATGTATTAAATATTACTAATTCTACGGCTTCTGCGGCAGCGCCAAAAGCAGCAGCGCCGGCTCCTGCAAGACCTCAACCTGCTCCTGCTGCGCAAGCGGCTCCCGCGCAGGCTCCTGCTGCTGCTCCGGCAGCGCCTGCCGCCAAATCCGCGGCAGCAAGCGAAGACGCTAAAAAAGCCGGAAAGGAAGCAGGTTCCATTTTACGCGTAGATTCCAAACGAATCGACGACCTTTTAAATCTTGTTTCCGAAACAGTTATCACCAAAGCGACTTTCAATCAGATAAATTCTCAGTTTAATGAACTTACCGCGAATCTTCGCGACATTGAAAATCAATACCGTGAAAAAATAAAAAATATGTTTGACAGTCTGCCCAGTTATCTTGAAAACATTCAGGAAGGTAAATCAGTTAAAGATATCCGCAAGGATATAAACGATCAATACGGCGATGTTTTTACCATTTTTGATCCTTTTGAAACTTCCTTTAAAGGCAGTCTTGCGAAATTCCGTTCCACATCGCAAAACCTCGGGCGAATCACAGGCGAGCTTCAGGAAGGCGTAATGCGCATTCGCATGGTGCCGATCAGTCAGATATTCAGCCGTTTCCCGCGTCTTGTGCGCGACCTTTCAAAATCACTTGGTAAAAAAATCAATTTAGTTATCGAAGGTGAAGACACCGAACTTGATAAATCGGTAATAGAAGATCTCCTTGATCCTATTATGCACTCGGTAAGAAACTCTATCGACCATGGTATTGAATCCGCGGAAATGCGCCGCGCCGCAGGTAAGCCGGAAGAAGGCACGGTCATTTTAAAAGCAGCCAACGAAGGAAACATGATTGTCATAGAGATCGGAGATGACGGCGGAGGCATTGATGTTGAAGCTGTTAAGTCAAAAGCTGTAGAACGCGGTCTTATAAGCCCGAACAAGCTCCTTACCGATGTTGAAGCTTTTAATCTTATATTTGAACCCGGTTTTTCAACCGCAAAATCAATTACAGCTATTTCAGGACGCGGAGTCGGTCTTGACGTTGTACGGCGCCAGATTGACGATCTTAACGGTACTGTTACTGTTAACTCCGAGCGCGGTAAAGGAACCAAGTTTATTATTAAACTTCCTCTTACACTGGCTATTATTCAGGGACTGCTTGTGCGTGTCGGTCCTGAGATTTACTCAATTCCGATTACATCGGTTATCGAAAGCCTGCGCATAAAACCGGATGAAATCAAGAAAATCGATAATTATGAAGTTTTTAATATCAGGAATGATGTTATATCGCTTTTACGTCTTAACCGGCTGTTTGGAATCAGAACAGAGGAAGAGCAGGATTATCACTTTATCGTAATTGTCGGCACGGCAGAAAAAAAGATGGGTTTCATGGTGGACAGCCTTATCGGCGAAGAAGATGTAGTTATTAAACCCTTACGGGATCAATTTACAAACTCACCCGGAATAGCCGGAGCTTCAATACTGGGAGACGGATCGGTCTCTCTGATTATTGATGTCAGCCAATTATTGGAATTAGGTCTTAAAAAGGAGATGGAGCAGCGCCGAATCCGCGAAGCTTCAATACGGTAGGTAATATATGGCGGCAGTAATTAAAGATTTAGCGCAGGTTAACGCCGATTTACAGGAACAAAAAGAACGCGCGGAGAATGTGGACTTTAAGATGGTAACTTTTTCTCTCGCCGGAAAAGATTACGGCGTTGATATTATGAATGTAAAGGAAATTGCAAAAGCCGATAAATTTACCTATGTGCCTAATGCGGCGTCATTTGTCCGGGGGGTTTATAACCTTCGCGGCGATATTATTCCGATTATCGATTTAAGGCAATTTTTTCATCTGCCTATGGTTAATAAAACCGAAAGCGTTGAAAACATGCTTATTCTGCATATTAACGATCAGGTTTACGGCACGATCGTGGACAAGATTGATAAAGTTGTCGGAATAAACAAGGAGACAATCCAGCCGCCGCATCCTATTTTCGGCGATATAAATATAAAATTTATCAGCGGCGTTGTTGAGAAACAAGGCGATCTTTACATCATTCTGGATGTTATTCGAATATTTACGGTAACAGAAGATGAGAAAAAGCAGTCGCGCTCCAATGTCGCCGAATCCGGCGAGTATTTTGTTCCGTCACCGCAGGCAGGAGATTCTATCGCGACGCAGCGGGCTGCCGCTGATTCAACTATCGGTTTTATCCAGGAAAGCCTTGCGGCTCTGAGTAATTTTTACGCGACAAGCGTTAACGATAAATGGCTGCACAAACGCTTCAACGAATGGAGCTCAGGCAGATCAGGCGATTCTCTTCAGTTAAGAACCGCGTCAGAAGCCAGCGAATTCCTTGACAGCTTCCCCTCGCCGTGCAGCGGTGAATTCTGGTCTGACGCGTATGTAAATCATGTTAAAAAAGCTCTTCCCGATAATTCGTCCGCTAATATTAATGTTTGGAATATCGGCTGCGGAAAAGGCTATGAAACTTATTCGTTAGCGTGTATGCTCAAAACAAGGTATCCCAACGCGCGTATTAAAATATGGGCGAACGATAAAGATATCATGGCTGTTTCGCAAGCGCCGAATATGACCTATGAACTTGAAGAACTGCCGGAGTATTGCAGGGCGTATATGGCTCACGGTACAAGCGGTTATTCATTTAATCAGGTTATCAAGGACGCTATTATTTTCGAATATCATGATGTAACAAACGAGAATACTTTACCGGAAATGGACATAATTCTGGCAAGGGATGTAATTTCGTATATGGCAGCGCAGGAACAAACCAGAATTATCGCGGATTTTTCGGAAAAACTTAAAAGCCGCGGAGTTGTATTATTGGGAAGAAACGAAGAACTTACCGGCGTAATCTGGCAGTCTGTCGCCGATGATCCTGTTTCAGCATACTTGCATAATGGCTAAACTGTGGTATCATGATATTGTGCTATAGATAAATGTAAGGAGAGAAATATGAGAGTTGAGTATATCAACCCCTTTGTGGAATCCGCTTTTAGTGTGCTAAAAGAGGTGTTGAATTCCGATGTAAAACGCGGAGAGATCTATCTGAAACCTACCTCGATGTCAATAATGGGCGTAGCGGCTCTGGTAGGGCTTGCGGGCGATGTGGAAGGACGTGTTCTTTTCGATATGACAAAAGAGACAGCTTTACATATTGCGGGCGGCATGAACGGTGAAGTATTCACGGTTCTTGACGAGCTCGGCAAGGCAACCATTCAGGAGCTTGCAAACATGATTACCGCTCAGGCAGTAACAAAGTTACATGATCTTGGCTTTAAATTCGACCTTACTCCGCCGGCTCTCTTTACCGGCGATAATATGGAAGTTTCCACAAATCTTGGCGAGGTGGAAGCTCTCATTGTACCTATGGAAATGGGCGCAAACGGCAAGGTAGAAGTTAATGTCGCTATCCGCGAACGTGTAAAATAGAAGTCCTGTTTAATTATTAGGAATAATACCGCATTACACATTGCCAGCTTAAGTTGTTAGTTGGGCGGTTAGCTCAGTTGGTTAGAGCACCAGCTCGACACGCTGGGGGTCACAAGTTCGAGTCTTGTATCGCCCATTCTTTCGGGAGTAAATTGTTTCAGTCAGTTGAAACGGTTTATTCCTTTTTTTTGTCTTTTATTTTCGCTCTGTCAACATTTTTTTTCAGTGATCCAAACATAATTATTTTTATTATTAAAATTACTCCCAGAAATACCGGAAATATGTTAAAGCTTAATAAAGACGCGAGCCATCCAAACACAGGCGGCATTATTGTTGTTCCTATGTAGGCGCATGCCATTTGTATTCCCATTATTGACTGCGAATGTTCAGCGCCGAAATTAGCAGGGGTTTCGTGTAACAGGCTTGGAAACACCGGAGCGCATCCAAGGCCGATGAGAAATAACCCGGGCAGAAGCAAAGCGTTTCCAAACGGCAATACAAGAACGATAATGCCAGCGCCGATGATTATTTGCCCAAGGCGGACCATTTGCCTGTTGTTTAATTTCATCGTAATAAAACCGGATATAAAACGCCCTAAAGTTATTCCTATATAATACAGCGATATCCACCGGGCCGCGGTTTGCGGCGTTATTCCCTTTTCAATAACAAGATAACTTGCTCCCCATAATCCGGCAGCCGTTTCAATTGCGCAATAACAAAAAAAAGTTACAAGCGCTTCTTTTACTCCCGCGATTAAAAATAATTTTGAAAATTTTAAAGGATTGTTTTTCGTTAAATCCGTTTCCGGTTTATTTTTTCTCCATAACGGCAGCGAAATAAATAACAATAAAACAAGGCAAAATTGAATTATGCCTATAATTCTGTAACCTGCGTTCCATGAATTATTATTTATCAGATAAAACGACATGATTATGGGGCCTGCCGACGCTCCAATGCCCCAAAAACAATGAAGCCAGCTCATGTGCCTTGCTTTGTAATGTAATGCGACATAATTATTAAGCGCGGCGTCAATGGAACCGGCTCCAAGACCCAAAGGAACGGCGCAAAGGCACAGAAGAAAAAAAGTTTGTGAAATTGAAAAGCCTATAAGAGCTGCGGCAGTCATAAAAACAGAAACGGCGGCGGTAATTCCTGTGCCAAGACGCGTCAGAATTTTTGCGCTGAATACGCTTGATATAACTGTTCCTGACGCGATTATCATTGAAATAATTCCTGCATAAGAGAGGGGAACATTCAATGCACCGTACATTGAAGGCCACGCGGAACCAAGCAGTGAATCAGGCAGCCCAAGGCTTATAAAAGAAAAATATATAATAATAAGCAGTAAAAATGACATCATAATTGCTCTTTAAGAAATGACTGTATTCGATCATACGCGCCTTTCGCCCCGAATATACTATTGTGATTTACGCCGTTTAGTTCTATAAAATCCGCACTGCCTGAAAATAATTTTGACAGCCGCTGCGATGATGAAAACGGGATCAATTCATCCGCGCGTGATGCGAATATTAAAACAGAACATGTTACAAGAGAAGCGTATTTATCCGAAGGGAGTTTCTGTTTGACAAGTAATTTAAACGGCCCTTTAAATACCGGCAGAATATTGTTATAAATATCGTACCCGTTTGCGTACGGCGCCGCCAGAATCAATCCCGCAACAGGACGGTTAGCCGCAAGATAAACAGCGCTTCCTGTTCCAAGACTGTATCCCATCGTGACAATTCGGCTTGAATCAACATTTGACAGTAAAGAGGCGTAATCGAATACAGCAAGCGATTGTTCGTACATTTTAAGATAATGCGGAGCGCCGTCATTAAGCCCGTATCCTTCGTAGTCCACAAATAAAACATTGTACCCGGAAAAATAACGCCATATGCCGTTTTGATCGCGCTGACGCATAAAACGGTAGGAACACTCGCCGTTTCCACCGAAATAAATGACAAGCGGCGCGATGCCTTCGGTCTGCTGATAAATCATGCCGTTATATGTTTTTCCGTTATCGGCGGTAAATTTGATTTCACTGTAACCCGGCTTGTTTAATAAATATTCGCGGCTTTCAGAATCGCTTACATTATAAAATACAAATCTGTCCTGAATTATATATGTAAAGGCGCAGATAATAATAAAAAAGCTTATTATTACCGCGCATATTATTAATAATGATTTTTCTTTCTTATTCAAAGTTTTTACCTATTAGTGTATTACTATGTTAATAAAAATTATTTTTCTTTTCAATCCAAGAGCGGCCTTATTCAACAACATGGTAAGTTTTATATAAATTTTTATAAATGGACATTTTTGTTAATTATTATTTGTAAAAAATGTTACACTTATTCAGGAGAAAAAATGAGAAAAGTAATTGTAATCGGAGCCGGAATATCAGGATTATCAGCCGCGATATACGCGCAAAGAAGCGGCTTTAATGTAATAATCTGCGAACAGCACAACATGGCGGGCGGAATGTGCACAAGCTGGAAACGCAAGGGATACTTGTTTGAAGGAGCTGTTCACTGGATGACAGGCTCAAGCCCAAAGACCGTATTGTATCAATTGTGGAAAGAGACAGGAGCGTTAGGTGATGATATTCCCGTAACCTGTCATGATCCGTTTTACAGCGTTGAATGGGAAGGGAAGACTTTAAATATTTACCGCGATATTGATAAAACCGCGGAGCAGCTTCTGGCAATATCACTTGAAGATAAAAAGATTATTAAATCCCTTGTAAAAGATGTAAAGACCCTGGAGAAAGTTCAAATGCCAGTTACAGACATTAAAGGAGTAAAGACAGAGAACCCAAAACGAATGTCTTTGAATCTTCTGTTTGGTTTGCTTCCTTCGCTTCCTGTAATAGGCAGATTAAATAGAATATCCTGCAAAGACTATTCTTCTTTTTTTAAACACCGCGGCATACAAAAACTTTTTCAGTTTATGCCTGATGAATACTGCGCAAGCAGTCTGCTTTTTACTCTCGCTTCATTACACTCAGGAGACGGAGGTTATCCGGAAGGCGGCTCTCTTGGGATGGTTTCCGGAATGGAAAAAACATTCAAAGATTTGGGAGGATCTCTCCTTTTTAACACAAAAGTTAATAAGGTAAATATTAATAACGGAAAAATTATCGGCGTAACTATGGAAAATGGTTTTCTTGAAGCGGACGCAGTTATCGTCACACAGGAGACAATCGCCGCATGTGAAAAACTTTTTGATGTTCCATTAAAAGAAAAATGGTTATGTGACCTTAAAGAAAATATTACGTCCGCTGTCTGCACATTTATCGGCATTGGCGTCCGCGCTGAAATAAAAACAAGCCCTGTTCCTGTCTGGACTCTTGATACTCCGATTAAATGCGCCGGAGAAACAATTAACGAAATTGGATTTTATAATTACTCAGGTCTTAAAGGATACGCTCCTGAAGGCTGTTCAGCGCTGACAACCGCTTTAATGGGCGATACATATGATTATTGGAAAAAAGCAAAAGATGAAGGCAGATATAATGAAGAGAAAAAATCGCTTGCGGATGAAATCATCAGAGTTCTTTGCGTGAAATATCCGCAGACAGAAGGAAAGATCGATGTCATTGATATAGCGACTCCTTTAACATATGAACGCTACACAGGCGCTTACCACGGTTCATGGATGAGCGTCATGAAACCGGGAGATAAAATGACAGGCGGCAGCGGTTTTGTTAAAAACACAGAAGGTCTTTATTTCGCGGGTCACAGGCTGATGCCGCCGGGAGGGCTGCCTGTGGCCATTGTCAGCGGACGAACCGCGGCGCAACTTGTCTGCCGTCAGTTTGGCGTAACGTTTAAATAAATGAGGTTTTGTTATTTTATAATTATATATATTAAATTATATTATAGCAATCCTGGAACAGTAAAACATTGAGATTTAATTTATACTGTTTATCAAGGAAGAGGTATTTTGGATTATATCGTTATTTTGCAAGAAGTATTAAAGTACATTGATGATAACATCAAAGAAAAAATGAATGTAGAAAAACTGGCAGCGAAAGCTGGTTTTTCACCGTATCATTTTTGCAGGGTATTTCAATGGGAAATAGGTTATTCAATTATGGAGTATGTCAGAAACAGACGGCTTTTTTATGCGGCATCTGAACTAACTTCAGAAAAAAGAATAAATGAAATTGCTTTAGATTACGGTTTTGAAACTCATTCAGGTTTTTCTAAAGCATTCCGCCGTTATTTCGGCTGTTCTCCGGAAAAATATAGTGAACATGCCTCATTTGATGTTCCAAAGCTGCCTGTTTTGAAAAAAACAAAAGAATTTGTAAACGGAGGCATTATAATGGAACCAAAAATACAAAAAAGAGAGACATTTAAAATTGCTGGTTTTAATAAAAATATTAAATATAAAAATAATGAACATTCCATAACAATTCCAAAGTTTTGGTATGATTATTTACATGACGGGAGAAAGGAGAAGCTTCATAAAGAAACTTTTATAAAGACTCACACCGAGTATGGCGCTTGTTACGGCATAAAACCTGAATGCGGTGAATTTCTGTATGTTATAGGAGTTGAAGTTAAAGAAGAAAAAGATATAACCAAAGAATATTACACAGGTACAGTACCTGAATCGTTATACGCTATATTTACAACGCCTCCTGTTAATGATTCTGATTCATTTGATGATTTCAGTTTTCCCAATGCGATTCAGGGTACATGGAAATATATATTTTCAGAGTGGTTTCCCTGTTCAGGTTATGAATTTGACAGTAAAGGCGTTGATTTTGAATTATACGATGAACGCTGCAGTTCAGAAATAGGGAAAGTAATGGATATTTATATCCCTATAATAAAAAAGCAATTGTAATTTTCAAAGGAGAATAATATGAAATGGAATGAACTGTATCCAAAGGAAAAACAGCCATCATTAGATGAGGTTGCTGATTATGTGGGAAAAATTAAAAGCTTATGGCTTTCCATGATTTTATATTTTGAAACGGCATATAAAATAAAACCAAAACTGACATACAGCGGTTGCAGCGGTATGCCCGGCTGGAATATAAAATTTCAAAAAAGCGGGCAGGCGTTTGGAACATGGTATCCGCATAAAAATCATATGTATGTTATGGTTATTATCAGCTATAAGCTAGACAATGAAATGCAGAAAATTCTGCCGGAATTGACTGATTATACGGCTGATTTATACCGTAACGCAGGTGATTACATGAAAGTCGGCAAATGGATGATGATTAAGGCGGATAATAAACAAATATTTGATGATTACAAAAAAATCATCGCTGTAAAATTACCGCCAAAATAAATGTTTTAAAAAATAAATTTTATATGGAGTGTTTATGGCAGTACTGGACAAAATCGAATTTGAAAAATTCGGACCTTACAGATTTATCGGAAAATCCGTTTACGCCCGTGCAGGCGCGAATTATTCTGGTCAAATATTTGGAGGGTTATGGCAGAACAGCAATTGGGTTTTCAATGAACTGGATAAATTAAAAGATTTTTCCACAAAGGAAATACATAACGCCGCTTTATTAACCGGGGATAAATATGACGAGCGTAAAAAGTTAATGGGTTATACTGTCGGCAGATTTATGATGTCTGATACGCCTGTTCCGGATGGCATGGACTTCTTCGATATTCCGGAAATAATTATTGCTAAAGGCTGGCTTAGCGGTAAATTTGATGATATGATCGGCAGCGCTGAGGGATTGACCGCCGAAGCAATAGCCAAACAGGAAAAATATGCCGGCACATGGGAAGTTACTGCAGAAGTTTATACAAATGAAACTGTTACAGATGAAAATGTAATATCTGTACTGGGATATTACATCGGCTGTAAAGAAAAATAAAGAGCGGAGCCCTTTTTCCATATCTTCCTACTCTAAAATACCTATTAAAGCCTATATAAAAAGCCATTAATCCCACCTTGACCGTTTTCCTCCATAAATGCTAATATAATTCCAATGGCAGAAACAACCGCCTTTTTAGAGCGACATGAATGTCGCTGTAACAAGCCAATAAGTTTCAAAAACAGCAAGGATGCTGATTTTGAATACAATCACACCTCAAAACAACAGGTAAATTCAAATTCTCTCTCTTATGTATAGAAGAAACTTTACAAATACTCCCCCTCTAAACATTTTTTCAAGGGCGAAGTTTGTCCGCAGGGCAGAGCCGTCCGCCAGCAGAGCCAATATACAGTCTTGTAACGTTGTTTTTTCGGCGCCCTTCCGGCAGTATTTGTAAAAAAGGAAGGAAGGTAAAAATGGCGCCAAAGAAAAAAGCGGCATCAGCTTCAAAAAGCAGCCGCGAAAATGGGCAAAAGTACAAGGAAAGGAAAATGAAGCGCCGCTTTAGTTTCGGTCAAATTTTGTAATATTTGCCTGTAAAGGTTGTATATATTTTATCTGAGGACATAAAACAAAAAAAAGGAGTTTTATATGAAAAACTTAATCAACGCATCTTTGATGTGCCTTCTTGGGATTATTGCCATAATTGCAATAACCGGATTTTCAATGACCGCTTGCGGCGGAACTGATTCGTTCAATGGAACATGGACTGCCGGTAATATGGAATGGACGTTTAAAAACGGTTCTTATGAATTAAAAGAAAACGGCAAACTGGATGAAAA
>Ga0209755_10000693_pt1 | contig 59019 bp, 62 predicted proteins | sample TergutCo191P1_FD_187301 | JGI IMG/M metagenome (GOLD analysis project Ga0209755, IMG submission 187301) | Cornitermes sp. P1 segment gut microbial communities from Petit-Saut dam, French Guiana - Co191P1 (SPAdes) (version 2) | ecosystem: Host-associated > Arthropoda: Insects > Digestive system...
CATGAACGGCATGGTTGATACTGTGCAGAGATTTGCAAACCGTGGGATTGAAATAACTGCCGTAGGGTCTGTTATACATGAGGATGGTACATCAAGCGGATGGATGATGGGGCGTAGTAAGGGAGCAGGCGAAAGAAGATTTGAATTTGAATTGCCCGAAGATGATAGACCCTCATGGGCTGAACTCATGCGTCAACGTCTTGAAGCAATAATACAAGATGAAGAAAACCAACCCCGGAGTTTGGAAGATGAAAACGCCACAAGAAGTTGGATAGTTTAACACAGTTTCAAAGGCAATAAAAACTCAGAAGGAGGTGCTACTTTCCCGCCCATACGCGCAGAATCATCAAGTCTCGACGTTGCACGTGTTGCGATAGACAATTAAAAAAACAAGGAGGAATTTAACATGGACGTTGCAAACATTAACGGTTCTGTCGTTAGCCAAAGTGCCTATCAGCAAGCAAGGGCAAGTGTTGCAAATATGCAGAGCGGAAACCTTAACGCAAATGGCGTTTTATCCGCAATACAACAATTTACATCGGGAGTGAACTTATCCACGAGCATGGCTCCATTTACCGGCGGAGGAATGAACCTCGGTATTCACCCCGAAATGCTACGCAGGGCAGGAAGTGACCCCGAAGAAATGGTGCGATTAAAAGCATTGGTAATAGACCATGTGGAAGCAATGAGGGGTTCGATACAAAGTTTTGCAAGCCAAGGAATTGAAGTAATCGCCCAAGGTGCGAGAATACACGAGGACGGCACATCCAGCGGGTGGCTGATAACACGAACCCCCGACTTGCGTGAACAAAGGCGTGAGAGAAGGGCCGAATTTGAATTGCCCGAAGATGATAGACCCTCATGGGCTGAACTCATGCGCCAACGTCTTGAAGCAATAATACAAGATGAAGAAAACCAACCACGGAATTTGGAAGATGAAAACGCCACAAGAAGTTGGATAGTTTAACACAGTTTCAAAGACAATAAAAACTCAGAAAGAGGTTGTTACAATGACTATCAGAGATATAGCAAGAAATCCCGCAATGAATCCGTTTCATCCTATGCGAGCAGGCTTTGGCGGGGGTCAAAACCCGTGGTTTAATAATAGCCCAAACGCCGGCTTCCCTCAAACCGCACCTGATACCAACGCCGCAATACGCACGGCAGGACATCGGTTAATGGAGGTGTTGCGAGGTTTAGGCACTACTTTCCCGCCCATACGCGCAGAATCATCAAGCCCGGACGTTGCGCGTGTTACGATAGACAATTCTCGCTTGCGTACTACGCAAATACCGAGGGATATGCAGGTTGAAGTACAACAAGTGGCAAGGGCGCAAGTAAACACAGGAGATGCTTTGGTAAGAACCGACAGAGAAGTAGATACGGGTAGCTTTACCTTTGAAATTGAAGCAGACGGCGATACCCACGAATTTACAATTAACATAGGGGCAGCCGACGACAATCTCGCAATACAAAGAAGAATGGCAACCGCCATAAACCAAGCAGATATAGGCATTAGGGCTACGGTTGCAACAGGGGCTAACGCGGGGCAACAAACATCAACACTCACCCTAACCGCCGCACAAACAGGCACAGACAACGCCTTTACCGTAACGGACGTAACAGGAAATCTTGCCGAGTCAATGGGTATTACCACCACTACCCAAGAATCAAGAAACGCCATTTTTGCCCTAAACAACGGCGCGGTGCAAGAATCCCAAACGAATAATATTGAAATTAGGGAAGGGATTACCTTAAACCTTAGAGATGTAGGTCAAACGGAGATAACCTTCTCCCGCGATACTGAAAATGCCGCAGGGCGCGTTCAGGACATCGTAAGTGCCATAAATTCCATGCTTAATATACCTGCTTCCGGTCGCGCTACCGGCGTTCGAGGTATTGACAGGCTTAATGCGGATATTCGTGGTGCGCTTCATACGTTTTCATCACAGCTTGCACAGTCGGGTATCAATGTAGGGCGCAGAGGATTAACCATAAACGAAGCCACTTTGGGCAGAGCAATCGAGGACGGAAGTATAGGTCGTTTGTTTAATTCCGGCGCACCGTTTATGAACAGGATAAGCCGCATAGCCGACCAAGCCGCAACCTCAAACCGCTTTACAAATGCCCCCGCACCGGTAAATATGACAAATCACAATAACTTGTTTAACTTTGGAAATGTATTTACCCACTGGAGCTTTATAAACATGATGGGATAATTACTTCGGATTCACTACATCTTTCGGATGTAACTTTGTCGTTTTTGGTAAAGGTTTGCCGCCGCGTTTTAGGTTGATTTTTGCCTTCTCGCGCAGGAGTTCCGTTTTTACCAGTGCCAGCTCTATCTCCGGGTCTGTTTTTGGTGTCATTTTTTTAGCCTCCTAATCAATATTGTTTTTCTGTACCTTATACGAAATCGAGTGACAGATGTTATGACAATGTCCTAGACTTTGTCACAAAAAAGCCCAATAAAAGGGTTTAGCCTCTTGTTGGGCGGACAATGTTTTGGGTTTGGGCGAAGCTCATTTTAATCATCTATGCGAAATTTTTTGTATCGCAAGGAGATAAAAGCTAAATATTTTTTAAGAAGTTTCCAACAAAGGATGCCAAAAATGAAAAAAATCACACCAAATACAAGCGTTACAATAATTGCAGGGAAGCCTGTCAGAGTTAAGCCATACCACATTTCCACGTTCAAATTATCGCCGGGCAAGTCAATAAACAAGTCAAGAAGTGTATACCCAACCATGAAAATTGAAGTTAATGGCAATACTACCGCCATTAAAAATAACGTAGGAACAACGACATAACTTGCTAACCCTGCCGAAAAGAAAAACGTCATATCCCGCCAAATATTGAAGTCCTTATTTCCGCTCTCAATATTGTAAATATTGGCGTATGATTGAGCAAGCCTAAGAGGATGCCCAAGTCTGTCAATCACGACATTTATAGGCTCTTGTCTGTTTATGGCTTCATGGATATGATTTCGGATTTCAGCCAATATTTCGTTTCTTTCGTTTTCGGGCAGTTTGTTAAGACCCGCAGATACACTTTGCAAATATTTTTCCATTTCACTCATTTGAGCTACCCTCCATTCCATTTTTTATTTGTGTTATTGCCGATACCAAACAACCCCATTCGTGATTCATCATGTCAAGGGTGGTCAGCCCTTTTTCCGTGAGGTCGTAGTATTTCCTCGGCGGCACACCGGGCGTTGTTTCTTTCCAAGTCGGAACAACAAGCCCTTCCTTTTCAAGTCTTTTCAACAACGGGTACAGCGTTCCCTCGGTAGTTGATAGGACATCGTACCTGTTCAATGCCGTAATAAGCTCGTAGCCGTACATACTTCGCTTAGTAGTCAACAGCAAAATACTATATTCCAAAATCCCGCGCCGCACCTGCGACAACCATTCTGCTCTTTCCATCCGCATACCTCCTTCATCTATATACCTTGTGTTACATAGTATATAGCAAGACTAAATATAATGTCAAGAACAAAGAGCAAATTTCATGCCATGGGCTTTCAATCGTTGCAATTCACAGGATATAGCGGATTAATTCGCTGTAGCAAACGCCCTTGGTGTAGAGCCAGACCAGCTTATGAAATTTGATTGAGACAATAACAGTAAACCCCCGGAAATAATCCGAGGGCTTTGGTTGTGGTTTAAATTCAAACGATTCAAATTTTTTAAACCGGATGTCACCATAATTCCCAAACATACGCAAGCTAGTTAAATTCACCAGATTGGATAAAGAACTCAAGCACGTTGACTGCCCAAACCATAAAGTTTCTATACATTAGAAACTCAAACATGCAATGGAAAACATCTCCTATAATTCATTATTATCTACGGCGTTATTAAATTCAAATTGAGCTTCATTTCTATTAAAAACCGTTTTTTCATACTGCGTAACTACTTGAACAAAATCTATGTTATAGCGCGAAAAATGCGAAAACGCTACAACATTATTTTCATATGAAAATAATAATAAAACATTAACATCTGAAGATTCAATATGCGTAACTGGATTTCTCCAGTTTAATCCCTCGCTATCAAGCACTCGGCTAACAATGCTGTAGGGACTAATAATTATAAGATATTCCCATTCAAAATCGGCAATATTATTAAAATCAATCACTCCATTTTCAGCAACAGCATTATAAATACTTTGATTAAAATTACGCCCAAGTTCTGTTGCTCTTTGAGTGTTGCCGCAAGCTGTTAACAACGACAACATGAATACACATAAAATACCTCCCATTAAAACAGTCCCAAAAGAATTTTTTGTTATATTTTTCATTTCTAAACCCTCCTATGTATGGAATCCCAAAACCCGGCTTGCGGCGATAAAGTTAAAGCCATCTGTCGTGTTTTGGGTTATCTGTGCTGCTATTTTTTTATCTGCGCTTGAAGTTCAACAAGCTGCTTTCGGAGTTCGGCGTTTTCATCAGCTACACCTTGCCATTTTTCACGCTCCACTTCTGCACCACGCTGTTCTGCATTGTAAATAGCCTGTGCTTCATCATGCCGAGCCTTTGAACGCACACGCTCCATTTCTCTAAACTCTGGTGATGCCGCCACATGGCGGTATGCCATTATTGCTTCGCTCATAAATGATACACCCATTTCTTCGATTTTCTTTAATTCTTCTTCGGTTTCCGCATTAAATAATTTTAGCCATAAATCCCTGCCGCTATCCGCGTCAGAGAGCGGTGCAAGTTTTTTCAATTCGTAAAATTGTAATGCCATCTTGTCTGTTAGCGGTTCATGGGTCGTAACTTCAAGGCATTGAAATTCGTGGTGGAATTTTTCGGAGTCGGAAAATTGGTTGAAGCCCAAAATGCTGATGACGATTGTGCGGGGGAGTAGGGCGTAATTCTGCCCCTCGTCAATGCCTGTGGAATATTCCCTTGCCCAATAGAGCGGCTACGAGCCTTTTTAAAAGGTCTTGATTGCGGGAAAACAACATTTTGAATAGGGTATCTGATTTTAGGTTGTATTTCAATTTTGTCATGGGATTATCACTCCGTGAGATTAGTATACCATGATTTTGTTCCATCTTCAATTTAGCTAAACCCAGTATATTCGTAATCGTCAAACAATTTAGCTTTCTCATTAGCGTCTTCCACGCGGGTCTATTAAAGTCTTTTCCGTTGACATTTGTCATAAAAAAAATACTAAGCCCCGCGATATTCACTGTGGGGCTTTCCTACATAAACTATTCAATAGTCACAACGGCGCATTCCCCTACTACAATATATTCTCTTACACCAAGGCTTTGTACAATTGTGCCTTCTGCCCTAAACGTACCCGGGTTTACTACACGTGCATAGTAAAAATACGTATGCACCCTGTTAAACCGGCTATTATGGTCGTGGAAGGTAACGCGCTGTCCCTCGGTGGTGGCCCATGCGTGATGTCTGCCATGGCCGCTTCGCGTTACAATCCTTGCGGAGTGCTGCACCAGCGAAAGCCCTGCGGGTAGGAAATCCGTGATTACATACGTACCGCTAACATCGTCTGCGCCGTAGTTTACGGTAATTTCTACTCGTACGAGTTCGTCTTGTCTAAACTCCGTCGCGGGCATACTTGACCCTGCGCGGAAAAACTGCCTGCGCACGGTTACGTTATTATCAATCGGCTCGATATCTTCCAGCGGCACGCGTACTATTGATACCGCACCTACTTCGCCTGTGATACTCACCAGCCTAAAGTCCGTTGCAAGGTTTTGCGCAGGAATACGTAGGTTAAACGCTCCGCCATGGGAGAGAGTACGGGTAACAGTTTCGCCAAACAATGTATACGTGATACTCGCGCCTTCGTCTGTGTGGTTTTCTATTTCCATAGAAATAAAGTGTAGTCGCTCCAAGCGCAGCAGTAGATATTCATTCATAAAGCGTGTGTTTGGCCGCCCGCGATTATCCCAAAGGAAAGCCGATGTCCTCGCTGAGTTGGCATATTCAAACATTCCGCCTGCCTGTGGTTTGCCCAGCCTCGCCGCTAAAAGCGCGACCGCTGTGGTATCCGCAATTATCTGTACGCGGTTTCCGCTTGCGTTTACACGATAGTACGGCGCGATTGCCTGAATGTCGGGTGCTATCCGCGCATAAATATCCCGCGCAGCCTGCACGTCACCGAGTGCGGCAAAGCCCAGCCCTATATAGGCCAGATTTCTCACGGACAAGCCGTCCAGTAGCGCGTACGCCTGCAAATCCAAAAGCACAGGCTCGCCCAACAATGCCAAGCCGTACAACGCGAGGATTTTATTATCCGTGGCCGAGTTATCCGCGATATCACGCAGATACCGCCTCATGGCCTGCAAATCAATTTCGTCCTTAATAAATGGCAACAGCTTTACAGTAACCTCAAGCTCCGCGTCGGAATGCGGCAAAATCGCCATGCCGCCGCGTTCGGTTTGATAATCTAAGATATCAAAGCCCGCCGCGTCCCTAAACAGGTTAACATCAGGGAAATGCCGTCTAATCAGCGCGTTGGCTTCCCGTGACGTTACTAAGGCCTCTATCCTTGCCCCACTCCACCATGTATGGCGCAGGCTGAACAAATCATGCAAAAAGCGTCCGCGCCCATGGTCTAAGAATGTGATGTTGGTCAATCCCGTAGGGTTAGCGTCAAAAGTAATGCCCGGCGTTACCTCGTAAAATACGGCGATATCCACCATTCTGTGCGACTGCGTTACCTGATATTCGTGGCGAACGGCGTCGGACATTCCCGCGACTTCCGCGCTTATTATTATCGCGCCAAAGCCTTCTTCTGCCTTCTCCCAAAGGGGAATATTCACGCGCTCGAAGGCCACGCCCGTAGCTGTACGCACGTCGTTTGGTACGTCTTCTCGCCAAACCGTAAATTCCACCTGCTCGCCGCCGGAAAGCGCGGTTCCAAAGGCATTAACCCCAACCGTAGGCACATCGCCCGTCAAAAACGTACTTGCCATCGTGTAATGCAAAAACATAGGCAACGTCACGCGTAGGTTTTGCACCGTATTACCCGCGTGCAGGCACTCGCTAACCGCAGAAGCCGTCACACGCCAAGAAGTAATATTGTCAGGCAGCGGGAAACTAAACGTAGCCACACCCTGCGAATTAGTACGCACGCTTGCGAAAATCGCGGTATCTTCAAAACGCTGCCTAATTTGCCCGCCGCGTTCTGCGCCGCCGCCCGCGTCGTCTGCCGCCCATTCCATTTCCGCGCTTTCTTCTGCAACTTCTGCAACCGCAGGAGCACCCATAGCAAAGTTGTGCGCCAACCCTACATCCGTACGAAGCTGCCGCGAAAAGAGACCACCGCCATACAAAGCCTGGTTTTCTACACCCTCACTCACAAAAGTGACATGCGTGGCAAGGCTAAACCGTAGCTCATCGCGGACATTTCCGTAAAGCATACCCAGCGTATCCACATTGTAATCCATCAGCGCGAACAACGCCTCGTCAACAAGGCTAATATTAACATTTGCGGCGATTGGGTTTCCGTTGAGGTCTGTGGTAGTCACCGTAAACGTCGGCGTATCACCGGGTCTGTAGGCCTCGCTGCATGTTTCCACGCTAATCAAAATCTCGCGCTCCGTCGGATTAAACCGCAGCCTATGGCTCATCTGCCCGCCGCTGTTAAATATATGCCCGTTAAAATGGTACGCAAAAACCTGCGCATTTGGCACATGCCGCTCGGTAAATTCAAGCTCCAGCGGATTAGACCCTATATGGTAAGACATAATGCCGCCCTGCACCACCACAAACAGAAAATTACCCGTGGTTACAGGCTCCGTGCCGCGCATTATTGTAAGCTCCACACGGTCGCCTATATTGTAGCCCTCGTTGTTCCCGCCGTACAAGAAAATCCTGTCATCATCCGCACGCTGGAAAAAGCTCTCGAAATTTCGGCCGATAAAAACAGTATGCCGTATGTTGCGGCCGTTTCCGTCGGTTGTGGTAATCCGCGCCTCGTAGCTGCGTCGCTCCGTATTTGGCACGGTAAAATCATGTGATGCCACGCCGTCTGCACCGCTTGTCATTGAAAAATTTTGCAAATGGGCTTGCCTGCGAACATGACGATATCTGTTAACAAGCTCCCTCGTTACATGGCAGTAGAACTGCCCACTGCGCACAGGCTCCCACCAAACTTCGTAAATCTGAACATTAAAAACCTGCCCGAGCGTCGGCTCTCCCAGGAAATCACTCCACCCATCGGCGGAGCCGTCATTTAACCGTGTCAAATCAATACTATGCGTCTCAATAGAAAGCGTAGCGTCCGCGCCATCCCTAAAAGCCCTTGGCCGCGTATGAATATCATTTACAAAAACCCTCACGTCCGCCGTCTGGTGTACCCATCCGATTTCGGGCAGGGTGGCTTCGGCAGCAAAGGTCAAATGCCGCTCTCCCTGCACCCGAGAATCAGCCGCACGCGTCTCCGCCGTAACCGTTATATTTCCTTCGCTGTCTGTCACTGCGGTACGCCTTCCACCGGGAAGCGGAGTTAGTTCCCAAGTCCAAAAATCATGGGTAATACTCAAATCAGGAACAGGCGTCCCCTCAAAAAACTGCGTACTCGCCGTAAATGTAATCTCCTCGCCCACAAAAGCCGCCGCACGGTCGGCACTCACCACCATACGATAAGGCGGCGTTACATAGTCCATCACGCTAAAAAATATGGAGCTTAACAAAACATCGCCATGGAAAACCGCAATTTCATAAGACCCGGGCGACAAATGCGGCAGATTAATTTCTGCATTATACGAGCCGTACATCACAGGGATGTTTTGGCGAAGAAGCGTATCATTGCCGACGCCGTCGTAGTCCCACCACCACCATCTCTGCTCGGTAAGCACGGCAGTAACGTGGTTGATTTCCGTCTGCGGATTGCGCCTGTTTTGCACAAAGCCCCATAAATTAACGGTATCGTTACGCTGGAACAAAGTTCTGTCCAATTGCAAAGCCGTCCAATATTGATTATTGGAAGAATGATGGCTCATCCCCGGCAAAGGCCGACGTGCAAATCCCCCACCCCATCCAAAATCGTCATCCCAGACCCCCCAGTCAAACCAGCCCCAGAAGTGCTGAAATCCGCCATGGTGCGCAAAAACCACACTCTCCATGCCGTTTACTTCTACCAAAATATGTGAGCCGATAGCCACATCACGCTCCACCACGGCAATACCGTAGTCGGTGGCAACAAACAACTCGTCGCCCACGGTAACCCGCGCAGCAGCAGCAGCCGCACCCGTATGCATGTCATTTACCCAAACCAGCGCACGGCTTTCGTCAGCGATTACCTGCACCGCAGTATCGGTGATTTGCAAAATAATCTGCGAGCTAATTTCGCCGCCCACGACAGCATTAAGCACATAAAAACCTACGGGCAAATAAGGCAGCGTGTAGCTTTCGTTCCAATGGTCGCCATCCTGCCTTTCCGTAATCGTATCGGAAGAAACCCGCGTAAGTACAGAGGTATCCACCACATACAGCCCCGCAGCAAAATGCGACCAAAACGGCGCGCCCGCCAAGCGATTAACCGCAGAAATCGCACCATCCAAATCGTTAAATCTATAGATATTCATATCAATGGCAGGTCTCATTCTGTCGTGCTGGCGACTGTGGCTAAGCCAAAAATGCACAACAGGCGCGGCAAAAGAAGGAAACTCAACATATACATTAGAAAACTGAACAGACACATCCCAACGGTCGCGAAGCCGTACCCCCGGCTCAGGCTCGGTCTCGAAGGAAAACTCTATCCCACGCACACGCACGGTATAAATCGTGCCATAAGCAAGCGGTGTGCGCGGCACAAAAATCGAAGTATTATCCCGCCGTATAAAATTTCCGTCCACATGGGGATAAATGCTAAAATCCTCACTGATATCATTCGACCCAAAAGAAAATGTAATCTCGATACCCGTACGCACAGGCACATTAACAGCCTGGTTACGCGGCAAGGTTCCCGTTATCTCCAGCAAAACATCTGTTTGAAATGCCCAGCTTATATCCTCGCCGTCCTCACGCCCCAGCGTAAAAACATAAACACTGTTAGGCGTAAGCGGCACGGCAGGCGTAATCACAAAAGTCCGATTATCCTCGCGCAAAATCGTAGGCGCAGGCTGCCCCGCAATGCTAATCAAAGGCTCCCCAACCCCAAAATCATCGGGGCTACGCAAAACAAACGAGCTAAGCGTATCAATCCCCCGTGCCCCAAGCATAGTCGGCGCGAGAATAAACCCACCCCTCGCAGCCTGCCCATCCAGCACCTCATCAACATCAAAATCAGCGACAGCGGCAATCCGACCATCCTCGCCATTTTCAAATGTCCGCTCCGCCGCAAAAACATCGGCGGGCGTCGGAAGCGCACTTTCTTCCGACACAGGGAAAATTAAAATAGCAGAGATAAACAATATCCCTGCCAACACAATTGCAATCGCTTTTTTCATAATAATTCACTCCTTTGAAATATGTAAACGTCACATTTTCAAAAAAGTTCCCGAGGCTCACAATAAAAACGTAAGCATTAGCCCCTCAATAATAAATCGCCAGCCCCCTACCAAAATAAACACCATAATTTTAAACGGCATAGAAATCATAGCGGGAGGTAACATCATCATACCCATACTCATCAAAACGCTGGCCACAACCATGTCAATGACGATAAACGGCAGGTAAATCAAAAATCCTATCAAAAAGCCCCAGGCCAGTTCATTAATAATAAACGCAGGTATAAGCACATGCGGCGGAATCTCATGGTCGTAATCAATCTGCAAATCAGCCAAATCCATAAACATGGTAACGGCCTGTTCGCCGCTGGCGTTATTGTTTAGCTGTACAAGCATAAACTCCTGCAACACAGCCCAGCTTTCGTCCAAGGCCTCGGCAATGCCGATATCCCCCGTCCCCAGCGGCTGTATGGCATTTTCATTAATCGCTGTAAACTGCGGGGTCATAATAAACAAGGTTAAAAAAAGTGCGATACCAACAAGCACTTGGTTAGGCGGCATTTGCTGAGTAGCCATAGCCTGCCGCGTAAAATTAAGTACAATAACAATCCGCGTAAAAGCGGTAAGCAACACAAGAAGCGAAGGCGCAAGCGCGATAATGCTAACAAGAAACAGCACCTGAAGCGTAGCAACCACGGCTTCGGGGTCGTCGGTAGCACCTACCTCCACGGCAATCCCGGGGAAAAATCCGCCATCGGGATTCAAAAGCCCCGCGCCCTCGGCATATACATCCACGACGCCAAACACGCCAATAAGACCCAAGAACAAGGCTGCAAAAGCCAATTTACTTATGTTCATCGTTCTCGCCCCCCGACTCAGGCGCGTTTTTAATAAACCTGGAAAGCACCTTACCAAAAGGCGTATCCAAAGCCTGTAATTCGACATTCTCCGATATCTGCTCTTTGTCCACTTCCCCAAGCAAGGTAATGCGTTCCTTGGTAACGCCAATCACGATATACTTGTCCCCCGCCTTAATAAGCTGGACAACAGCCTGTCCGCTAACATTAACGGACTCGACTATGGACAAATTACCGCTCCTTTGCCCGGAAAAACGCGCCCCGACCATCTTCTTAGTAGCGATGTAGGCCAAAAACGCCACCAAAGCCGTAGCTCCAAGAAAGCGTATCATCTGCCAAAGCATACTAAAAAGCGGGTCTGCCGTGAAAGAAAACCCGCCTTCGCTAAGAAGAAAAATAAAATTTTCCATAAATCGTTACGTTAACCGATTACTTTCTTTACAGCTTCGATAACCCTGTCCGCCTGGAAAGGTTTAACTATAAAGTCCCTCGCACCGGCCTGTATACTCTCGATAACCATAGCCTGTTGTCCCATTGCAGAACACATGATAATCAAAGCACCACTGTCGGCAGCCTTGATACCTTTTGCGGCTTGGATACCGTCCATTTCGGGCATTGTGATGTCCAAAATACATAGATTTGGTTTTAATTCTTTGTACTTCTCGATAGCTTTTGCTCCATTTTCTGCCTCACCCACAACGGTGTACCCATTTTTGGTAAGGATGTCCTTCAACATCATACGCATGAACGCCGCGTCATCTACCAGAAGAATTGTTTTGTCAGACATAATTTTCTCCACTCCTTAGCTTTTTACGCTTTTAGCAAGAGTTGCTATATCCTCTTGTCCGCGCTAATAATTTCTGTAATACGTATACCAAAGTTTTCGTCTATGACTACAACGTCGCCCTTGGCTACAAACTTGCCGTTTACTATTATGTCAATCGGTTCTCCCGCAAGTTTATCCAGTTCAAGCACAGTACCGGGCGAAAACTCCAAGATTTCGGAGATTTTTTTGTAGGTGCGTCCCAGCTCTACGCTTATTTCCATGGGTACATCCATGATGATGCCCATGTTTTCTTTCTGTTGATACACCTCCTGCGGGTCGAAAGGCACAAACTGTGCGGTTTGTACGTTTTGGTGCATTGGAGGCGGTGCTGCATACATCGGCTGTGGCGCATACATTGGCGGCGGCTGCTGATACATCGGCTGCTCGTACTGCTGTGGCGGTGGGGCTGCCATCGGAGGCGGTGCGGCCATTGGCGGCGGTGCAGCTGCCATAGGTGGTGGGGCTGCGGCCATCGGCGGCGGTGCGGCTGCCATAGGTGGCGGTGCAGGTGCGGCGGCGGGCGCAGGCTCTTCCATACCGCCCAGCAAATGCCCTTTTAATTTATCAACAAGCTCTTTAGCAAACTCCATGGGGTAGATTTGCATGATTTCACTATCAATCAATTCCCCAATTTCCATGCGGAAGGATATGCTTGCAATCATATCGCCCGGCTCAAAGCCCACAGACTCCAGCGCGGCGACCCCTTCTTCAAAGTTGAGCATAAATGGGTGGGGTGTGTCGATATCTACTTTTTCCTTTATCATGGAAGAAAGTGATGTGGAGGCGGAGCCGACCATTTGATTCATGGCTTCGCCTATCGCGCTCATGTCCAAATCGTTGAGTTCTACCACGCCGGATACGTCGCCCGTACCACCCATCATCAAGTCCGCGATGATTTTAACATCACGGTCTTTTAAAATCAATATGTTTGAACCTTTTAACCCTACTTTATATCCTACACGTATACCCACGGCAGGTCTATCGTAACCGGCAGATAGCTCCGACCATGGTAAAATCTTAACTTGCGGCGTGGTAATAAGCACCTTCTGCGACAAAAGCGTAAACAGCGTAGTCGCGGCAGTACCCATGTTAATATTACCAACCTCGCCAAGCACGTCTTGGTCTTCGGCGGATAACAAGGATGTGTTGTTTACTGCTCCTGCCGAAGCAGCAACGTCGCCGCCGCCTGCGTCACCACCTGCGTCGTCGTCGCCGCCTAACATATTACCCAGTAAGGCATCAAGTTCTGCTTGAGAAAGCATTTCACCCATTATTCGTTTCCTCCTTCTCAATCAAGTCCGTGATTTGTACCGCAAACTTTCCGCGGCTTATACCGGGTTTTGCATAAAATTTGTGCATTTTGCCTATTAATACTTCCACATCGGTATTTACATATGAGTCCAGCGGAATTATGTCGCCCACTTGCAGGTTGATAAACTCATTTACGTTAATCCTGGATTTGCCTACCTGTACGGAAACGGGGATTTTTGCGCGTTCCAGTTCTATTTCCAGCCGCTCGCGGTACATTTCTTTGTTTTCTTCTTCTTTTTGCCCGTACCAGAAACGAGTATACAGCCTGTCAACGATTGGCTCAAGTACCCTATGGGGTAAACAGAAGGAAATATTTCCTTCTGACGTACCCACCTTTATGGTGAGTACTATCAGGGCTACTTTGTCCGTAGGTGAGATAATCTGCGCAAACTGCGTGTTAGTTTCTATTTTTTCCAAGCGCGGTCGTATGGGCAGCACGCCCTCCCACGGCTCGGGCAGAAAGCTTAGGATTTGCAGCATTACACGTTCCAGCAGGATTTTTTCTATTTCCGAAAAATCTCTCATCTTGCTGATGCCAAAGCCCGGGCCACCGAGGATTCTGTCGATGATTGCGTAGCCTACGTTACTGCTCATGTCGCAGATAACCGTGCCTTTTAGCGGCGAAAGCTCTATCATGGAAAGTATAACGGGGTTGGCGAGTGCAACATTAAAGTCGCGGTACATAATTTCTTCGGAGCTTGATACTTCCAAATGCGCTGCGGTGCGCAGGTATCCCGTAAGAAAGGAGGATGTGCTGCGCGCAAAGTTGTCAAAAATATTTTCCAGAGTACGCAGTTGCTCCCTGTTAAATTTTGACGGGTTGGCAAAGTCGTATGGGCGGGCATCCTTAGACTTGGACGCAGGAGCTACAATCTCGCCGCCGCCGTCGTCTCCGCCGGATATCATCTGATTTAATAACGCATCTATCTCGGATTGTGAAAGGATATCACCCATTTAAGCTCACCTGCCTCTCACTGCGTTAAAGTTAGAAAAGCTCACGTCTACTATTAAATTAGAAGCAAAAACTTCTTGCAAACGATATTTTATTATTTCTTCTGTTGCTTGTCTTCCTTCGAGAGTTCTTAGTTCTTCGTATGTGCGGGTAACAAATACGTTAAATACCTCTGCACGCGCCACGGGGATACCGCGGGTTACTACACCGTAAAATTCTTCCAGTTCTGCCTCTTCTATCGTGGCATTAAGGCCTACGGAAACCTCCAACCATGCGTTATCGGATCTGTTGTTTGGCCCAAGCGCAAGGTTTGCCGTCATTTCTCCGAGGGATATAAACACCATGTCGCTCGGTGTTAAATCGTGAGTAACCTCTACTCTTTGCGGCTCGTTAAAATGAGCGGCATCATCGTTAGACAGGCTTATCAAATAAACGCCCACCCCTATTACCGTCCCCAATAATAAAACCAAGAGAGCGATTATTATTATCATCATCAACTTGCTCTTGTCCATTAAAGCCTCCTGAAACACCGCACGCCTTTTACGCGGTACTTTACTTGTATTTAGAAAGGTCTATCGCGTACCCGGGATTTGGAACCAACCGCTTACGGGGCCACCTTCTGTGGTTTGCGAGGTAAATACTTTTATCTCTACTCTGCGGTTTGCTGCGCGACCGGCTTCCGTTTCGTTTGTCGCTACGGGGAAATGCTCGCCCCTGCCAATACCCGCAATCATGTTGAAGGGTATATCAAAATGAGTGGTCAAATGTTCAACGGCAGAAGAAGCCCGCGCACCCGACAGTGTAATATTACTGGGAAATGCCGCCGTATTTATCGGCCTGTCGTCAGTGTGTCCTTCTATGATAATGCCGTGTCCGGTAGACGCAAAGTTTGCCAACATGGGACCGAGATAGTTAAGGACATTTATGCCCGAAGGTGTAAGCCTTGCTTGCCCGGAGTTGAAAAACACCCCGTCATGCTCACCTATATCTATGCGGATATAGTTTTCACCTTCTGTTACATCTATTTCAAATTGGCGGTCTTGGTCGTCGCTCGGCAGGTTTTCTGCCATATAGGTGCGGAAGGTGTTCATCATGTCGCCTACGGCGTCGCCTTCGTGCTCTCTGCCGCCTGCGCCTTCGGGGTCTGCTTCGCCTTGGCCTTCCTCGTCACCTGTTGCGCCCGGCTCGGGCGGGGGTACTACTTCCGGCATTATGCCTTCGCCCATTTGTGCAAAAACATCGCCTTGCCGACCGTGCATCGGACTAAAATCCTCCGCCCTCGCGGGGTTAAAGCTTACTATAAACCGCTCAAACAAATCCTCGTCTATTTGCGACATAGCAAAGAGCAAAACGAAGAAAGCCATCAACACGGTAAACATGTCTGCGTAACTTGCCATCCACCCCGGCAGTACCTTGTTGGGGTCGTCTTTTGGCTTGTTTTTATTCATCGTTACTCTTCTCCTCCTCCGCCGCCTCCGGAGCCGCCGCCACCACTTGCACCTACGCCGCCACGCAACGCGGGTGCCAGGAATGATTTAAGCTTTTCTTCGATAATACGAGGGTTTTCGCCCGCTTGTATCGATAGCATTCCCTCTACCATAACTGTGCGATACAGGATTTCTTCTTTGCTTATATCTTTTAGCTTGGAAGCAATGGGGTTAAACAAAACATTGGCCAAAATACAGCCGTAGAACGTCGTAATAAGCGCAATGGCCATCATCGGCCCAAGCGCGTCGGGGTCGTCCAAGTCACCTAACATAAGTACCAGACCTATCATCGTACCAATCATGCCCCACGACGGCGCGTAAGTAGCAAGCGCACTGTAAAAGCCCGCTATGTTCTCGTGCCTTTCGTCAGTATAGCCCAGCTCTGTTTCCATTATGCCTTTAACAAGCTCGGGGTCAGTACCGTCTACGATGAGCATTATGCCTTTTTTTAAGAAAACGTCGTCCATATTTGCAGCAGATTCTTCCAATGCAAGAACACCCTCTTTACGTGCGGTGTTTGCAAGGCGAACTACCGTATCAATGGCAGAAGCGGGGTCAAGTGCCGGGGGTTTAAAAATAACGGCGGCAGCTTTAAGAGACCCTATAAAGTTTTTTAGCTTAACACCTATAAGACCGGAAGCGATAGTACCACCAACAACAACCATAACAGAGCCGGCGTCACCAAACGCCGCAATGCCCGCAACATCAAAGTCTGCGGTCATCAGTATAGCCAAAATAATAAACACTACAGCTAATACAAGACCTACAAGTGAACCTAATTCCAATTTAGACAACCCCTCATTGGTTATTCAGCAGCCTTTACCCTATTTATTCTTCCTTTGTATGCAACTACTTTTTCCAATACCTGGTCAACACTATCGCGCAAAATGATTTTTTTGCCCGTAGTGGTAGTGATTGTCGTATCAGGTGTGGATTCTATTAATTCTATGAGGTCACAATTGACAATTATGTCCCTATCGTTGATTTTAGTAACCGTAATCACGCTAAGTAGCCCCCCTCAGAGATAATTCCCGACAAGCATATCATAAGAAACTAATACATTCAACATTTTTTCGTTTTTTTTTATAGAAAATACAGAAAAAAGTATAAAAAAATACGCGGATTGGTTAGATTTTACATCTTCCAACCCGCGTTTTGTTAAATATTACCTTCTGAGGTTTACAAGTTCCTGCAACATTTCGTCGGATACGGTGATGGTACGTGAGGCTGCCTGGAAGCCACGCTGTGTCGTTATCATGTCGGTAAACTCGTTTGCGAGGTCTACATTTGAGCCTTCCAATGCGCCGCCTATCATTGCGCCGATGAGACCTACGCCGTCGAAGGGGCCGGAGTTTGCTGTCTCACGCCACAAGCTGTTGCCCGCACGCTCCAAACCCGCAGGGTTATCAAAGAAAGCAAGCGGTATTTGCCCAAGCACACGGTCGCGACCGTTAGAGAAGCGTCCTCTAATCGTGCCGTCCGCGCCTATCATAATATCCTCAAGCCTACCGGGGCCGCCGCCATCCTGCATAAGTGCGCGGATTGTGGTATTTTCTGTACCACGCTGGCCAAGGCCTTGGAAGTTGAAGGTAAGATGACCTACCCGTGTTACGACGGTATCTATAGGAGGAGTAGTTGTTGGGCCGGGATGGTAGTAGGATGTGCTGCCTGCGGTATAGCCCAGCGTCGCAGCAGGCGCAACACCTGCAATGGGTACTATATTAGCTTGGAACACATTTCCGCGCACCCATGTAGGCCCTGTGGTGGCGGTGGGGTCTATCGCACCCATGCCCAAAGCCGGTGCTGCCTGCGCCGAAGAAAGGAAGGCTATGGGGCTGCCGGCAGGTACAGCAGGCGGGCCTGCTACGGCCGCCTGAGTAGTAAGTCCCATTCCCACAAAGTTACCATTGGAATCGAATGCCACCGTCATAGATGTTTGCGCATTCCTAACAAAGTCGTCACGTCCGCCGGATGCCATTGTTCCGGCTCCGCCGAGCAAGCATATTGATATAAATGACGGGTTTCTGGTATCGCCTTCCAAGAATGCCCTGACAACCGGAACCCAGTTGCCGGCAGGGGCAGGTGTAGGCAGTGTTTCTCTAAAATCAATATCTCCTGTAGCGGTACGGTCCACCGACCCGGTAGCCGGGTCCATGTTTACATACACTGTCGGAAACTCCATTGTCCAATAAGAATGCGGAGAATCCGAGGCCTCGGAAAATTGCTGATGGTAAACCATGCGTACATTTACAACATATGGGTTACCAAGGCTGTCGTAAATCGTTTTGGGGAACATCCTGTAATGCTCTCCCGTGGCAGCATTGTAAGAAAGCTGCGTCGTACGAAGATTACCCTCAATGTTAATCAGTGTGGTCGGCTCGGACGGCATTTGGCGTTTATCGCCTGTGATTGCCAACGGCACAAGCAAGCCGCGGTCTACGGCATGGCCGCCGGGTGTATTTGCGTCGGGTATGGTACTCCAGCCCATGAGCATGTTGCCGCCGATGTGCAGGTTCCAGTGTGCGTCGCGCTCTATGCGGCCTGCACGTGTAAACATGTTTGCACCGCCACGGTCGCGCACTATAAAGAATCCGCCGCCTTCGATAGCTACGTCCAGTGCATTATCTGTACGACGAGCTATTCCTTGGTGCATAAGATTGTCTATCGAAGCAAGGTTAAGCCCCAAGCCTACCTGTTGCGGGTTACGACCGCTTCGCCCGAAGGCGGGGTCCGGCCCGGAAGCTCCTTGCAGGTTTTGGTAAAAAGAGTCCGCAAAGGTTGCGCGGGACGCCTTAAAACCGTCTGTGTTTACGTTAGCGATGTTATTCGCAATTACGTCCATTCTTGTTTGGTGTACTCTCAATGATGATACACCGGAGAACATTGAACGCATCATATGGTTAGCCCCCTTAAAGGTTGTCAAGCTGTAATAGTTTAATCTCGTCTGTCAATCGGAGATTTTAAGTCCCCCAAAATCGGGTCCAACTTATTTACACGATTACAGCACCGTCGATATTGTTAAAAATGCCTTCGTTTGTTACTTGGTTTACTGCGGTTATCACGGTACGGCTTTTTACGTTAACCACGAGGGCTACGTCGTCTACCAGTACAAGTGAATCGCGTATACCTTTTTGCTCTGCCTTGCCAATGCCGTCCGTGATACGTTCCATTTGCTCGCCCGTGAGGTTGATATTTCTATCATCCAAACGAAGTGCCGCGTGCTTGGAAAATAATATATCGCGGAAGCTTACGGAAGGCTGAGGCTTTATGGCTTCCGGCTTACGGTGGGTCTCAAGCTGCTGTAAGCCTGCCACTTTTGCGAGATGCATGTTGTTAATCATCATCATCACCGTCCACCGACTCTACTTCTTGTCCCGTGCGCTCTGCCAGGTAGCCCAGGAAGTCAACTTGTACGAGGTCGTCTCTGCCTTCTACACGTACATTTAAGAAGGGTGCGCCCATACGCATTGTGATGGATTCTACTACGCCCGATACACTGGTGGTGTTGATGACATTACCAACATAGGTAAGTGCGTCGGATACATGGCTGATGTTTTGGATGTTTATACGGCTGTTGTTGTCAAACATCAGGTACAGGAAGTGGTTATTATTGCGTCGTACCACGTCTACACCAACTACCTCGTCACCATGCGTAAAATGCGATGAGCCGAGAATGCGTTTTTCTGTAGCGGCCGAGAACACGTCCCGTGGGAATACAAGCTGCCGATTGCCTATGACTAAGATAGCCACATCGCCCTGCATGTTTACAAAGTCCACCCTGCCCTCTACAAACTCCATATCATCGCCAATCAATGCAAAGCCTTGTACATATTTGCCGATAAGCTCTGAGGCGCGTTGCCCTTGTACCTGGCTGAAAATCGCGTGCAATTGGTGAGACAGGAAGAAGTCCTCGGATACCTCGGTAACGGCGTCAAAGGGTACGTCTACGATACTGTCGCCATTTTGTACAGCAAGCAGAACGCTTTGCCCGTTGCGTATTACAGAAGTAATAAGTCCGCCTTCGATTTCCACGCGCTCATTGGATGTCGGGCATGTGAAAACAGCGTCTACAACCTTGCCAATCATGCCAAAGGCCTGCGTGCGCTCGAATGTGGCGTTAAGGTTAACCATTTGCTCCAGCGCGGAAAACTGTGCCATTTGTGCTATAAAGTCGCGGTCGTCCATGGGGTTTAGCGGGTCCTGGTGGCGTAGCTGTGTGATTAGCAGGTTTAGGAAGGCTTGGCGGTCGAGGTCTTGGTTGGGTTCCCGTGTTGTGGTTGCCCAGTTTGCCTGATTTTCCGGGATGGTGTTGATTCCGAAAAAATTGTTTGCCATAAAACATTTCTCCTTTCGTTAGGGATATTACGCCGTGACGTCTATCACGCCGTTGTGGAGAGAAACTTCCGGTTGGTCGTCGGCAGCGTCCTCGATGGAATCTGCGCGGTGGCGGCTTTCTTGGCGGGCTTTGTTAAACTGATTCATGCGTTCGTTTTCATCCTGCCCTACCGATACCGATAGCTCCGAGAATTTTATTCCCGCTTCTTCCAAGGCGTTGCGGAGTTGATTCATGTTTGCTTCCAGTGCTTCTTTTACGCGCTGGTTTTCTGCTTCGAATTGCGCCATGACGATTCCGTTTTGCGTGACAACGCGAAGAATGATGTCGCCAAGGGATTCCGGTCGGAGCGTAAGCCGCATTTCCGTAAACTGCCCGCCCGATGTTTGCACCTTTACCTGATTCATAATCTGCTCGATTACGTTTGATGTGTTAACCGGCGGCGGTGCTGCGGCGCGTGCCACTGTTTCTGCGCGGGTGGCTGCGGCTTCGATATTCATTGCCGGGCCTTGAATTTGCGTTTCGTTTACCATGGCCTCTTCTTCGGTGAAGACATTTACATCTTTAACTTCTGCGTCGGTTACGGATTCTTCCGATGTTGCGGCCTGTTGATTGTCGTTGGCCTCGCGTCTTAAAGATGTGGTTACTACAACTTCGCCATCCTCGGTTGTTACTTCGGCGTCTTCTACTACTTCCGCAAGCTTGTTAACCGTTTCTTCGGTTAGCTTTGCTCCCGCTTTTGTCTTGGCTTCTGCCACTATCGCGGCCATCGCCTCGTTAACGGCTTTGTAGGCTGACGGGAATTTTTCGTCGGTAAGCAGCTCCGCAGCACTCTCGGCGTCCAGCGCGTATTGCAGCATTTTTGCTACTGCCTGCGGCTCATTTAGGCCATTTGGTCGAAGGTCTGCCTCGTCCAGCCACTCCATTACTTCTTCTACAGGGACTTGCATTACTTCGGCCACTTTTTCTGTTACCTCGGCCTCGTCTACCGCTGCATCATAAGAATCGGTAGGCTCCGTTGCATTTTGCTGCTCCTGCACTACGGCTGTGCCTGCTGTGGCGGTTGCGTCCTCGGTAGGCTGCGGGGCTTCTCGGCGGCGCATGTGTTGGCCTTCGCGTCGGGAGTCTTCGTTTCTGCGGCTGCGTGGGGCGTCGTCACGGGTACGGCCTTGGTTTAAACCTTCATCCATTTGGCCTAAATTTCTTCCCGCTTCTGCCAAAAATGTGTCAAATGCTGTGTTTGCCGCCTTCTGCGGTGGCGGTGCTGATACTCCGGAAAACTTTCCGTTTACCATGTCGATAATTTTCATATTTTTCCTCCTTTCCATTTTAATGGGGGTCGCGTTTGCGCGACTTTGCTGTATATAACGCCATAGGCGGTTATATCGTTTATTCGTCTTCTACTGCGAAGCCTTCGTCGGCGTCTATGATTGGCTCTGCTTCGCCTGCATCTGTTTCTTCGTCTGCGGGCGGTGCGGCAGGCTCTTCTTCGTCCTCTTCTTCGTATTCCTCATACTCTTCTTCGCCGTTTTCTTCATCTTCTTCGTATTCTTCGTCGTCCAAATCGTCAATCGGCACAAACGGCGGCGGTGTCGGCGGGAATATCTCAGGTAAAAACGGCGGCGGCACAAGCGGCGCAAATGTAGGCGGCTCGACGGATATCAAATTAGTAAACGTGGTAGAAACAGTGGCCTCCATAGAGTCAAATATTACCGCCCTGCGCGAAGCCCCCATTGCCCTCACCAGCCTAACGGCCAGCGGGGTGTTTATCATAAGCAACCGCTCAAGGTCTTCTGCTGCGCGGTCTTCTTCCATGTTGTTGTATGTGGCCAATAGGCTTCTGAACTCTGCGTCATAAGCATTTATAGCCATCGCCTCGCCAAAAATTGCAGCAAGAATATCTGCAGGTACAAGGTCATGCTCCACGATATCATAGAAAAACTCCACAAAATTAATCGGGTCGTTATGCGCAAGCATTTGCGTAAAACGCGCACTGGCTATGCGGTACTCATTCCAGCGCATCTCGAATTCCTCGAGGTGGGCTATGCGCGTTTGGGCGTTGTGTAGCTGGATATTTAATTCACTGCGTTGGTTTTCCAAGCTGGCTACTTGATTGCGTAAATTTATGATTTCTTGGCGCATTTCTTCTTCTGTCATTTCGTACAATGCGTCCATCTCGTATTCCTCTTCTTCCGGGAAAAATGAGCCAATAAGCGGCGCGTTACGCAAATAAGGCATAATAGTCTCGCTACGTACGCCTCCGATATCAAGTGCTATCACCGCAATACCCATGATGATAAGCAGCAATACTACTATAAGAACAATTTTACCGCCCTTGCCTTTTTTTTCGCCGTTGTCGCCACCCTTTTTACCTTTGGTTGGCGATGCGGCTGCATTGTTGTCTAATGGGTCCGGTGGCATTTTTCTACTCCCCTATTTGTCTGGCCTTCGGCCGTTTTTCGTGTGCTGCTCAATCTTATCCGCATATTTAAAACTCACAAGTTCGTCTACCTGTTTTTGCTCTGCAAGCTGCTCTTCTTTTAAAAATTCCTCGCGCTGGTTTTCTTTTACTATTTCCAGGGCTTTGCGCTCTTTCATGGCTTGCACAAGCTCTTGGCGTTTTTGCTCTACGTATTCTTCTGCGGCCTTTACGCGCTCCCTTTGAACGGTTATCTGGTGCTTTAAACGCTCTATATTATTATTATATCGGCGTATTTCGAACGGAGAAATAGACTTTGATACGGCACGGCGCAAACTTTCTACCGCTTCCTCCCTGCGCCGGATTAGGTCTGCGAGCTTTTGCTTTTCTTCCTCCAGCATTTGCAGGGCTTTTGCGTATTCCAGTTCCTTTTGGTCTTCTATTTGCTCCTTTACGACGAGGTACTGCTGCAAACGAAAATTAAATTTCGGCATGTTAGCTTACTATCTCCTTGAGCATTGTTATGGAATCTTCAATTGAAATTTTTTCGTCCGTACCCTGTGTAAGAAACTCGTTTATGGCACTGTGCTTGGAGATTGCGTCGTCGATTTCTTGGCTGGAGCCTTTTACATACGCGCCGATGTTTATTAAGTCCTCGGAGTTTGCGTACACCGCCATGGATTTTTTTAGCTCATTGGCGGCTTTTTTATGCTCGCCGTCCACTATGTCGCTCATACAGCGGGATACGCTGGCGAGTATGTCTATGGACGGGTAGTGGTTGCGGTTAGCGATTTTGCGAGAAAGCATGATATGCCCGTCGAGTACGCTTCGGGCGGTGTCGGTGACAGGCTCGGTGATGTCGTCGCCGTCTACAAGAACGGTATACAGCCCCGTAATAGAGCCTTTATCAGAATTGCCTGCCCTTTCGAGCAAGCGCGGTATCATCGAGAAAACCGAGGGCGTGTACCCCCGAGAAACAGGCGGCTCGCCTATCGCAAGCCCAACCTCGCGTTGCGCCATAGCATAGCGCGTAAGCGAGTCCATAAGAAGCATTACATCCTTGCCCTGCTCCCGAAAATACTCCGCAACGCTGGTAGCCACCTCCGCCGCCTTCAAACGAACAAGCGCGGGTGTATCGGATGTCGCAATTACCAAAACAGAACGCTTTAGTCCTTCTTCTCCAAGGTCTTTTTCCATAAACTCTCGGACTTCGCGACCGCGTTCACCTACGAGGGCGATTACGTTAATGTCGGCTTTTGTATTGCGTGCAATCATGCCCATGAGGGTACTTTTTCCTACGCCACTGCCCGCAAATATTCCTACACGCTGGCCTTTTCCTATAGTTAGCAGGCCGTCTATGGCTTTTACGCCGAGCATTAGCGGGTCTTCTATCCTGTTGCGGCTTAGCGGGTCGGGTGCGGGATTTGTTACATTGTAGGCCTCGCCGTCGTCTATCGGCGGCAGGTTATCCATCGGACGCCCCAAGCCATCAAGCACACGCCCGAGCAGGGAGTCGGAAACATCTACGGTAATGGGTCTTTCCTGTGCTTCCACCAAATTACCCGGGCCAACGCCTTGCATATTGCCCAAGGGCATAAGTAAAATATTGTTATTTTTGAAGCCAACGACTTCGGCAAGCACCGCGTCGCCGTACTTGCCTGCACGGATAAGACATGTTTGGCCGATATTTACATCGGGACCGATGGATTCTATTGTAAGGCCTACAACCTGTGAGACCTTACCAAGCTTGCGGATGTAGTTTTTATCAAGCACTGCCTTGTATTTATCTAAAATACTCACTCTTGCCCCCGTTTTTGACCGGCTTTTTGACTGGCCTTCGGCCATTTATAACGTGTTAACCCTTAGTGTTATTTAATATTAAGGCTAGGTTTGCACGAAGTGATTCATATTGCTGGCCAAGGCTGCAATCTATATCACCGAATGGCGTTTCTATCACACAGTCCATGGGCGAAAGGCTTAAATCCTTTATAACCAGCAGGTTTACGGAGCCGTCGGTATGTGCCAGCAGTTCGTCCTTGTTTTTTGTTACGTATTCGTAGTCATCGGCGGATACGTTTACTTTTATTTCTCCGGAAATTACCGACTCTGCAAAGCCTTGTTTTATGAGGTTTACTATGGCGGACGGGTTTAATTCTTTTATGTTACCGAGCAGTTTTTCTGTGATGGCGATTACGAGGTCTACGATTTCCGGCTCTAGGCTTTCTTGCATGGATTTGCGCTCGGCTATTGCGTCGTCGAGGATTTGTTGGGCTTCGGCTTTTATTGCTTCGCCTTCTTCTATTGCGGCGGACATGCCTTCCTTGTAGCCCTGGTCGCGAGCTTCCGAAATTACTTGCGTCGCCTCGATATCCGCGCTTCTGCGGATTTCTGCTTGTACGTTCATTGCTTCGTGGCGGGCGATGCTTATTATTTCTTCGGCCTTTTGCTCTGCGTTTTTTACTATGCTTTTTGCAGATTTATGCGCCTCGCGCTCCTTTTTGTCGGGGTCGAATGGCTCGTCGCCTGCGCTTTCTACCTCGGCGGCGTCGGTTTCTATTACAAATTTGTTTTCGGTATCTACAAACACCGTTTGAGCTTTTAAAATCCTAGAGGACAACGTCATCTCCTCCGCCACGGGCTACTATGATTTCACCGGATTCTTGTAATCTACGCACAATGTTTACGATTTTTTGTTGCGATTCTTCCATGTCGGAGCGGCGGATAGGACCCATGTAGTCCATGTCCTCCTGTATCATCGACGCCAGACGCTTTGAAAGGTTTGAGAAGATGTGCGATTTTAGTTCTTCCGAGCAGCCCTTTAGGGCTATGCCCAGTTCTTTTTGGTCTACTTCTTTTAATACCTGCTGGATATCGCGGTTTGACAACATAAGGATGTCTTCGAATACGAACATGCGGCGACGGATTTCTTCTGCGAGTTCGATGTCTTCCACTTCCAAGGTTTCGATGATGTGCTTTTCTGTTGTGCGGTCTACGGCGTTTAGGATTTCTACGATGGCGTCTACGCCGCCTGCTTGTGTGTAGTCTTCTGTCATCAGCGCGCTTAGCTTTTTTTCGAATACTTTTTCTACTTCTTTTATAACCTCGGGTGATGTGCCTTCCATGAGGGCTATGCGGCGTGCAACCTCGGCCTGTTTGTCCGGCGGAAGGCTGCCGATAACGTCGGCGGCTTGCTTAGGCCGCAGGTATGACAAAATAAGAGCAATCGTCTGCGGATGCTCGTTTTGCAAGAAGTTTGTAATCTGCGCCGCGTCCGTCTTTCGGATAAAGTCGAAGGGCCGCACCTGTAACGAAACGGTAAGCTTTGATAGGATTTCGAAGGCCTTGTTTTCGCCAAGTGCCTTTTCGAGAATATTTTTGGCGTAGGATATACCGCCCTCTGTGATGTACTGCTGCGCTACACATATGGAATAGAATTCTTCAAGCACACCGTCTTTGATTTCCGGGAGAACGGTTTGGGTATTGGCAATTTCCAGAGTTAAGGATTCTATCTCCGATTCTTTCAGGTGCTTAAAGATTTGTGCCGACTTTTCCGGGCCTAGTGTAATCAGCAATATTGCTGCTTTCTCGCGCCCTGTTAGGTCGTTAATAGTTGACGCCGCGGTAACGGGCATTGTCTACCACTCCTCGACATTTATCCAGTTGCGCAACAGTGACGCCACGGCTTCCGGTTTTTCGTTAACAAATTTTTCAATGTGCTTTTTAAGCTCGTTTTCTTTGAAGTAGTCGATTTCTTCGAGTTGCGCCGCTTCTTCTTCTTTTGCTTCTTCGAGCTGGGTGGATACGAGAAGGTCTTCCACCGCGAGCTGCGGCTCCAAGCTTTCTTCTTCTTCGTCTGCGGCTTTTTGTCTGCGAAGCAGGCCGTAGAGCAGCATGGCCAACAGAAGAAGGAGAACAAGCACCATCAAAATGGTGGGTATGTCCCAAACTCTGATTTCTGTATCAACGGGGATAATGCGCTCGTGTATAACCAGACTTACGTTTGCAGATGGTATACCCATTGCAGTCGCAATTAATTCATGGAACTCGTAAAAATCTTCAAAAACACCGTTCATAAGTACGGGTGCGGCGTTTTCGTTTTTAAAGCGTCGCCATGCGTCGGCGTTGCGATTTTCCGGGTCTTCCGCTATCCAGTCTGCTTGGTCGAGATGGCGGTCTCTTATCAGGCTTACGGAGCCTGTAGATTGCTCGGGGACTACCCAGCCTGCGCCGTACTGTGTGATGGTTCTTATATTGTCGATTGCAAAGTTTGTCGCCCATTCGCGCTGGGCAGCCGACATAATGCCGCCGCCGGGGGCTACATAGTTAGGGAATGCAGCCATGTTATTGGCAAGGCCCGGCTCTATGCCGCCCATGCCGCCTTCCATCTCCGCACGTTGGCCTGTATCTTGGGTTACTATGCCGCCGTCTTCCATGCCCTCGGGGATACGGTACATGTTTCTTACTTCTTCCGAGAGCAGCCTGTCGTCAAATCGCGGATTAAATACTACTGTAACCTGCTCAAACAGAGGCGAAAAAAGACGGTGCAGGCTTGTGGTTACGTGGTTGATATGCTGTGTTCTTTCTTGGTTGGTTTGGTTTGCTATGCCGTCGTTTTCTGTTTCGCCGTTCCATACCGAGCGCATAAATTGGTCTACGATTATTACGTTTTCTATAGTGAGGCGGCTTACGTTACGAGCCACTGTAAGAGCCATATTTCTGCCCTGCTGCGGCGAAAAATCCTCGCCTATGGTAAGAATAACCGCGGCAGACGGCAACACAGGATTACGCTCAAACGGGCGAGTAGTAGGTATGGCAAGCGAAACGTCTGCAAGCAGTACGCCGTTAGCCATTATTAGCTGACGCTCTATTTGGCCTTCCATGCCCAGTATATCGCGGCGGCGGCGTTCGTCGTCTGTTGTACCGAGGCCTGTATCCAAGGCGGTTTCCCATGTAAAGTGTTCTTGGTTTGGAACCGCGCCTTGCATTTGTATGATACCTAATGCCTCATCTACATGGCGTCTGTCCACCTGTATCGAAGAGCCGTAGTCACGTGTGCGGTACGGTATGCCCGCGTTACCCAATGCAATGGCCATCGGGCGTATAACCTCCGAGCCTTCTCGGCGTACGATGGTTTCCCACGGGGTACGGAACGCGAAAAAGGCCGTAAGGGCAATGGCGACCAAAACCACAGCAAACACTCCGAGGAGTTTGTAACGCTGTGCGGGGGTCAATAAGTCCCAACGGGCTTTTACCGGTGTATAATACTTATTCACTGCGTCTGGCATTTCTCCACCTCTACTCCATGTTGCAACTCATAATTGGCGGCGTCATGGTTTTTTGGTGCTTATATTTGCATTCTCATTATCTCGCGGTAAGATTCTATGATGCGGTTTGTGATTTGCGATGTAAAGTTTACCGCATTGCTTGCTCTGTCCTGCGCCATTTGTACGGCGAGTATGTCGTCGAGGCGGCCTGTCGCAAAGTCCAGTTGCATTTGCTCATGCTCTGCCACAAATCGGTTTGTGTCGTTAACCATGTTAAGCGCGGCACTAAAAAATGCGGAAAAAGGGGTGTCCCTTTCCGGCTCTCTTACGTCAAAGAGCTGTAAATTTGGCGCAAAGGGGCGTATTTCTGCCATTTGCGGGGTTGTATTAAGCACTGCTGTAATCGCTGACATTAGCTATTACCTCCCTTGCCCTATTTCTAAAGTGCGCTGTGTGAGTGTACGAGCCACGCCCATCGCTGTGATGTTTGCCTCGTACGAGCGGCTTGCCGCTATCATGTTAACCATTTCTTCTACTATATTTACGTTTGGTAGGCGTACATAGCCGTATTCGTCAGCGTCGGGGTGGGTCGGGTCGAATTTCAAAAGCCCCGGGGATTCGTCCTCCACTATATGAGAAACACGTACGCCCATGCCCTGCGGCGCGGGGATTGTACGACCGCTGCCGAAGATATTTTCAAATATTACGGAAAACGGGTCGTCGTCGCGCATTTCTTCGAAAAGCACGGTTTTGCGGCGGTAGGGGCCACCGTCTGCGGTGCGTGTAGTGTTTACGTTTGCAATATTTTCCGCAATCGTGTCCATGCGCAGGCGTTGAGCTGTGAGACCTGTCGCAGAAATATTCATTGTTTGGAAGAAAGCCATCTAATTACCTCCCCTGAAGTACAGTGTTTAGCATACGAGAATTATGCAAAACGCTGTTAACCAAAACATCATATCGTACGGAATGAATATAAAGCGCGACCATCTCCCGCTCCATGTCCACGTTACTGCCGTCTATACGGAAGCGAGTACCGGGTTCTTGGAAACGGGTAGATGCCCGCGTGTTTGACAGGTCTAAGGTGCCTGTTTGCCGCCAATTGTCAATAGCATCGCTTAACGCGTCCTCAAACTCTACCGTACGAGCGGTAAATCTTGGGGTTTCTGCGTTTGCGATGTTATTTTGGATGGCGTTAACCCTCGCTCCTTGGCCTTGCAAAGCCGCGCCGAGGATATCATTCTGCTGATGTATGGACTGACTTAACATAAATAAATCCGCCCCCCCTCTGTGCTGTTGAAATCTAAAATACAGAAAAAACACGCAAATGTCAATGTTAAAATTTGCAGAAATAAAAGATTTGGTGTAGAATGCAAAATGTAATCAAATTGTAAGAAATTTTTGTAAGGAGAATTTTTAATGAGCGAAATGATAATGCTTGCAAAAAATATCAAACGCTCTTTTCCTGTAGGCGGCGGCAAGTTTTGGGCATTAAAAGGGCTTTCGCTTTCCGTACCGCAGAGTAAGCTTACTATATTAAAGGGGCGCAGCGGCAGCGGAAAAACTACATTAATGAATATGCTCGGCGCACTGGATTATCCCACCGAGGGCGAAATTATTTTTGACGGCAAGGCAATCAATAAGCTTTCCGTAAAAAAACGCGACCGTCTGCGTCGCTACGATATGGGCTTTGTATTCCAATCCGTGGCACTTATCAGCATGATGACAGCCTACGAAAACGTAGAATTCAGCCTTCGACTAAGCGGCGCGGGTGCAAGAGAGCGCAACGAGCGCGCTAGGGAATGTCTGGAAAAAGTAGGCCTCACCCCCCGTATGAAGCACGTTCCGCCCGAGCTATCCGGCGGCGAGCAGCAGCGCGTAGCCATAGCCCGTGCAATAGCCCACCGCCCAAAAATCCTGTTCGCAGACGAGCCAACGGCAGAACTCGACACAAACACAGGGCTACAAGTCGTAAATCTCTTCAAAGACCTAATCGAAAGCGAAGGCACAACAGTAGTAATGACCACTCACGACCCCGACCTGATGGAAATAGCGGACACCGTATACGAACTCGCGGATGGAGAGATAATCAATGAAATCCGAAACCGATAATGTAATAATTGCCGAAGGCTTGGTAAAAATCTACAAAACAAAGGACGTAGAAGTCCTGGCCCTGCAAGGCCTTGACCTAACAATAGAGCGCGGCGAAATCATGGCAATAATAGGCAACAGCGGCAGCGGAAAATCAACCTTACTTAACATGATAGGCGGTCTTGACAAGCCCTCCGCAGGGCAGCTAATCGTAGACGGCAAAGACCTGTTTAAAATGCGCGAGCGAGACCTCGTAGAGTACAAAACCTCCACTGTAGGCTTTGTATGGCAAAACAACGCCCGCAACCTAATCCCCTACCTCACCTCCCTCGAAAACGTAATGATGCCAATGCAATTTAACCGCAAAAACCCAATAAAAAACAAACGCGAACGCGCCCTACAGCTCCTTGAGCTAACAGGCATGGAAAAGCGCGTAAAGCACCGCCTGTCCCAACTCTCGGGCGGCGAACAACAACGCGTAGCCCTAGCCCTGTCCCTCGCCAACCACCCCGCCGTCCTCTTGGCCGACGAACCCACAGGCAGCGTAGACACCTCCACCACCGACCTTATCCTAAACATGTTCCGCAAAATAAATGCAGAACTCGGCACAACCATAGTAATAGTAACCCACGACCGCGAAATCGCAAAAAAAGTACAACGCGTAGTAGCCATCCGAGACGGCAAAACCTCATCAGAGTTCATAACAAACTACTCGGAGCAGCTATCAAACCTTTCGGGGTGGACAGCCGAACAAATAGAATACGCCGTCCTCGACCGCGCAGGCCGCGTCCAAATACCACGCGCCATCCTCGACCAAATGAACCTCGACAGCAATCGCCTTCACATACATATGGACAAGGACGGGCGAGTTATACTTTGCAAGCCGGCTTCACCAAAACTTTGACGTTTAGGAGGAATTCACATGCTACGGAAATTTTTTGTCGGATGTTTATTTTTGACATTTTTGCTTGCGCCGATTGGGATGCAGGCGTCTCGGCAAACTCGGACTTTGCAGCCGGGGTATGTTTATACGTTTACGGGGTTGGACGCTCGGGTTGTTTCGCATGTTGATGTGGCGGGGACGGGGCGGTATCAGATTGTTTTGTGGGATTATGAGGGGGCTGTTACGCGGTTTGGGTTTGCGGCGGGGCGGTTTAGTGTTAGTGGCATCGGGGTAGCGGAGGTTGCGCCGTTATCTCCGATAACCGTTACGTTTGATTCTTCGCGGGTGCGGGTTGCGGAGCGGGCGGGGGCGGCTTTGCGGCAGATTGCTGTTAGCGGCGACACGATAATGCTGGAAAATACAGGCACGGAGCGTTTGCAAATTCGGACTAATGCTGCGGGGTATTTTGATTTTGTGGTGGCTAACAGAAACGGGGTTGTTACGCATTTTGAGCGGGCGGCGCGGTTGCCTGTTTTGAGTGTACCTGCGGGTGGGACGATTACCGTGAGCGCGGAGCTACTGGAAGTATACTTTCCTGACAATTTATGGCAGATAGATGTTTTGGATAAAACCGCTCCGGCGCAGGCATTACAACGGCTGGAGCTGATTTTGGGGCAGGTTTATGATGTGACTAACACAGGGGATACCGTGTATACTTTGCGGGTGTTTTCCGAGGATAATTTTTTTGCTTATGAGTATGTGATTCGTGGGCGGGACGGGCATGTTGTGCGCCATGGCGAGACGGAAAGTGACGAGATACGGCTTGCGGCGAGGCAGTCGGTTAGTGTTACCGCATTGGCGGATGGTGAGTTGTATTTTCCGTATGCTTGGCTTGGCGACCTTGTGGTAGAGGGGGGCGCAGAATCGCCTGTTTATGTCACCTTGCAGGCGGGGCGTTCCATTGAGATTACCAATACCGACCCGCTTAGGACGCATACGGTGTTTTTGCGTTGCGCCGAGGATATGGGCGAGTTTAGCTTTGAGTATGTCACCCTTTGCGACGACGATGATTTGTTTTTTAACGTGGTGCGTGATTTTATCGGTGAGCGGGCGTCTGTGACTGTGCCTTCGGATAGTATGGTTGTGGTTACGGCTTTGTCGCCGGTTTCGGCAAGCGTGCCGGATATCCCTGCGGTGTCGTATCGTGCTTCCGCTTTGCCCGCGCTTACGCGGCGCGTTTTGTCGCCTGCCGTTTATGCAGAAAACACCACAGGGCGCGATATCCCGTTCTCCGTGTATTCTATAGAAGAAACAGGCATAGATTTTCTCCTCAAGGATGATGGCGGGACAATTTTAACATTCGGGCGTATCCCCCACGATGGCCGGTTTTTGCTGGAAAGCGGGCAGTCCGCCGTGTTCTCGTCCGATGACGGCGCGGTGCTGATTTATCCGCAGCTTGCCGCGCTCACCATAGAGCAGCGCGATTACCCTGCGTTATACCGCCGAGTGCTTTCCTACGGCGAGGTTTTGCAGATTGATAATATCGACAGGGCGCGTAATCGTCTCCTTCTTGTGCAAAACGAGGGAGAGGACTACGCCGAGTATGCATATGATTTTGTGATGGCTGCCACACAGGGCAATATTGTGATGGATTACGGCTTTGGGCTGTTTGGGTGGTATTTGCTGCCTGTTAACCGACGGATTACTATTATGCCGCAGGAGGATGTTACGCTTTCCGTGGTATTTCCGCAGGAATGGTATGGGCGGTATTTACGATTGCGTTCGGTTGCGGAGGAGCCGCTTTATCGGATTACCGTTGCGCCGGGGCGTTCTGTAAATTTGTTTAACCGTGCCGCCACGGCTTTTGCGCTGGCTAACAACAGTCGTACAACGCGTGCGGGCTTTCATGTTTCCGGGCCGGGTGAGTGGGTGCGGGAGTTTGACGCTGTTATTATGCCCGGGGAAGTGATTAACCCCGGCGACCTTTTCCCGCCGGGTTGGTCTACGCTTTTTGAATACTTGGGGATTATGCCCGAGCCTATTTACACAGGCCCGCGTACGGAGTATATCCCGAGAGAAGTTTATGTGCCGCAGCGCCCTGTGGACGTCCGCCGCGATTTGCCCGAGGACGGCGATATTATTCTGCCCGCCAATGGCCGTATTACCGTAACGGCGGCCTTGGGCGAGGATTTGGAAATCTGGATACCACGCAGTTGGGCGCGTCAAATGAGGATTACACGATGAAAAAACTATTTTTGCTCGCGGTATTCTTGTTTACGGCTTGCGGCGCGCTTCCCATCGACGAGGAAGCTCCCCTGCCGATGTTTGAGCCGCCCGCGGATGTTGTTTTTAATACAATACCTGTGCAGCGCGGGGATGTTGTTTCCGACGCGGTTTTGTTGCCCATATTTAATTCCGAAATACGATATATACTAAACTTCGCCCGCGCAGGCTTAGAAATCGAAGAAATACATGTATCAAACGGCGATGTTGTAACCCAGGGCCAAGTAATCGCATCACTAAAAGACCCCGAAAATCAAGAAGACATCGAAGAAGTACGCCGAGACCGTGAGCGGCTTGCCTTGCAAATCCGCCAGCTACAGGAGCGGCATGAGTTCAGCCTTCGAATGGCAGAGACCACAGGCGTGCCGCTGGATGATTATTTCTACCTAAGTGAGCGGGAGCGGCTTGATACCGCTATGTATTTTTTAATACTGGATTATGAGGCACTTATTTCTGCGGAGCTTGACCGTTTTGTTTTTTCGCCAATCGACGGCGTTGTGCGCAATGTGATGGGCTTTATCGAGGGGCAGCTTTCTTCCGTCTCGGCTACCGTTGCCATTGTGGAGGATATGGAGCAGGCTTTTTTCCGCGCACAGCGGCATACAGTGGCGGCTTATATTTCGCCCGGGGACAGGTTTACTATGACAATTGTGCCGATGGCCTTGGCCGTGGAAGTAGAGGCCATCATCCCCGACGGGTTTGACCCCCACCCTACCACTGCGTGGTTTAACATAATAGGCGGCGAGGATTTGGTTTTCGAATCCGGCACACTGGGGCGGATAGTGCATGTGTTTGATATGGTATCCGACGTAATCGCCATACCGTCACGCGCTTTGCGGCGAGACGGCGACCGGCATTTTGTATTTGTCTTAGAAGACGACATCCGCCGCCGACGCCACGTAGAAATCGGCATACAATCCACACAATACACACAAATCCTTAGCGGGCTGGAGACAGGGGAGTTGATAATACTGTGAAAAAACTTGTCGCCGTACTTATTTTTATACTCGCGGGCTGTGCCTCGGAAGGCTTCCCGCAATCGGAAGGCCCCGCGCTCTTGGAAGCCGCGGGCTTTGCCGCCGCCGCGCCCGACCTTTACACGGTTTCACGCGGCACGGTGGAGCAATTGGCGGTGCGTCACGGCGTAGTGCGCGTGGATTCCGTTCCCCTTTCATTTGAAATAAGCGGCAACATAGCCGCAGTGTATGTAAATGAAGGTGACGAAGTAACCCAAGGCCAACTACTCGCCCGCCTTTGCACGGAAGACATAGACGAACAAATAAACCAAGCAGAGCAGCACCTCGCAGACATGATAAGAAGCAACGCAATAGAAGCAGAAATTTTCGCCCTTAACATAGCCCTGCGCCACCTCGACTACAACGAAGCAATGAGCCGAGCCGCCGCAGCCTTCGACGCGGAAGCAATCCGAGCCGCAGATAACATCCTCCTCGAAATCGAACGCGCAGAACTCCTCCACACGCACACTGCACAAACACGCCAACTTGACATAGCGGACACCCGACGCAACATCGCAGAGATTAGCACACTCCTACACGACACGCGGCTTTACGCACCGACCGACGGCATAATTACGCTTATCACATTCCCCTTTACAATTTACCTGCATTACTCAAACGAAATCTTCGTAAAAGACCTAAACACACTTTTACACGTAAGCCTGCGCGACGCGCCCCGTATCCGCGCCTATATTAACGGTCTCTTCTACGACCTGGAGCGTATCACAATATCCATGGAAGAAATCGCCCGCCTTCAACTCTTGGGCGAGTTGCCACGTTGGCGATACGAGATAATCCCGCCCCCCTGCGGCACAATACCGCCCATAGGCGCGTACGCCTCCATCGTATACACAACACTCTTATCGGAAAACACCCTACGCATACCCCCAAACGCAGTATCCACGGCACGCGACATAAACACCGTATACAGAATAACCCCAAACGGTGAGCAAGAACTCACCTTCATAAGAATAGGCATAGTCACCGACACCTACATCGAGGTACTCTATGGCTTGGAGGAAGGGGATGTTGTGCTTGTACGGTAAAAGTCTCCCATTCATTTTCGGTGTACTCTTTTTGCTCCTAACCGCATGTGGCGCAGAATTCGAGACTTCCACTATCGGCTCGTTTGATGACGCCGTTAATGCGGGATTAATTATGGCTTTCGAACGGGCGGAGGCCACGGCTGCGTTGCCGCGTTACGCGCCTGTGTTTTTGGACACACGGGTGAGTACGCGCAATATAGTTTTCAGCATAGAATTTTTCAGGCATTACGACCTACCCTTTGAGATGGAAAACCTAAGCTTTCGACAGTTTTATGTATCGGAGGGTGATATGGTGCGCGAGGGTGATATTTTGGCGTCGGGTTTTTATGAGCCTACGGATATCGAGATTGCGCGGCACAGGCGAGCGGTAAACGACCTGCGACAAATGGAAACGGACTTCCGGGACGAGCGATACAGGCGGCGGATAGAGATACAGGATTTGGAGCGCGAGGTTGACACAGCCGTCGCCACAGCGCGTGAGCGGGCGATTATTAATCTCGCAATCCGAGAGCTGGAATACGAGCAATTTATAACCCAAACCCAACGCGCCATACAAAACGCACGTGAAAGTATAGCCGACACCGAGTTTCTTTTTGCGGCGGAGTACATCACCGCGCCTTTCGACGGGCTTATTACATCTATCGCGGCAATCCGAGAAGGCACAACCATCGCGGAAAACCGCGTCATAGTATCCATCGCAGACGTGGACACGGTATTTTTTAATGTTCCCGGCCCGGGTGCGCATATTTTCCGCTACGGCGACATCGTTCCCATTTCTCTTGCAGGCGAAGAATTTTACGCAAAGGTGGCAAGCGACCCATTCGCGGGCGGGTTTAGAGGAGCAGGTGCAAATTTCATACTGCGTCCTCTTTCCTATGAAGGAATCGCAAACGCATTATACCGACTGGAAGGTAACTGGACACAGCTTCGCAGGTATGATGGTCGTCGGGCATATCCCACACAAAACATGTACGGAGAAAGCATATGGCTGCCCTTCGCCGCGATTAATACAGTACTCGTGACAATACTGGAACTCCCTGTCGAGACATACTATGTAATTATTTACGATGACGGCGTGTTTAGGCAGCGTTTTATTACCCCGGGGCTGTACATTAGCGGACAGTATCAGCATGTCCTTTCGGGAGTGGAGCCGGGGCAATATGTTGTGATTGCAGGTGGTGCGCGATGATAAATTTCTTACTGCGTAAAATGTGGAAAAACAAATGGCTGCTTTTATGCCTGTTGGCAGGTAATATTCTGCTCATTGGCATTACTTCGTCCACGCCTATGTATTCCAATGCGACGATTACGCGGATGGCGCACCAGGCAATGCGTCTCAGGCAGGTTAACGACGGTATTTATCCTGCGTTTTCGCAGCTTAGTTTGCATTTTAGCAACGCCGCTGCGGGCTACGAGGCTCAAGTCTACAGATTTACAACCGACACCGTCTTCCCCGAGGTAATGGCGCAAATCGGAATACCCGCACAAACCATCAAAGCCTACAGCTTGGCAAACTGGCAAACATACCCCGCAGGACGCAGGATAAATCTGCTCGGCGTACAGGGCATGGAAGAAAACATAACCATAACCCACGGCAGAATGCCCTCGGAAAACCCGGTCATACAAGGCCAAACAGAAATAATAGAAATAATCGCAATGAGCGCGGCAATGCTCCAACAAGACCTGTTATTGGATGAACTGATACGCATAGAAAACGTATACGACCAAGAAGCGGGCAAACCATACCTACTTGCGCAAGTGGTAGGCATTTTCGAAATCCATGAGCATGGCAGCCCGTTTTGGGCAGTCACAAGCCCTGATTTCACCCGCGACGTACTAATCCACCAAAACCTTGTACCAAACCGCTTTATAGAAAACTATGCATTCGACTACCGCCTGACGGTATCATGGCATAGCGTCCACGACTACATGCAAATGACAGGCGGCAGCATCCGCAATTACATGAACGCAATCGCCGCCATTAACGAGCGTTTTGCAGCCTCGCAGCAATGGAACTTCCACCAAAATTTCTACGACCTCTTGCAAGACCACGTAGAGCGCGCCGCAGAATTTAATATTGCATTAATCATCCTGCAAGTCCCCATTTATTTTTTACTCGCGTTTTACATCTACGTGGTAAGCCGCAAAATTTTACAACTGGAACAAAACGATATCTCCGTACTAAAAAGCCGCGGAGCGAGCCGCCTGCAAATCTTTGGGATATATGTAGGGCAGGGCTTGTTTGTTGGACTTATCGCGTTGCCGCTTGGGCTGGCCTTGGGTGTCGGCATTTGCCATATACTCGGCGCGAGCAGCGGATTTTTGGAGCTTATGGGGCGTTCCAACATAGTCGTGGAGATATCACCGCAGGTGCTTGTTTTTGGCGGCGCGGCGTCTTTGTTTTCGTTTTTCGCCATGGTTTTGCCCGTTATCCGCTTCTCAAAGCTGGGCATAGTCGAGTTTAAGCGCGGCAAGGACGGTAAATTAAAAAAGGCCTTGTGGCAACGGTATTTTTTGGATATCGCCTGCCTTGGTTTTTCCGTTTACGGCATTTGGAATTTTAATAATCAGCAAGAAATGCTGGGCAATATACCCCGCGATTTTATCGACCCTACACTGTTTTTATCCTCCACGCTGTTTATGGTGGGGCTTGGGCTGTTTTGTCTCAGGGTTTTCCCTTACATTGTTAAGCTTGTATTTTTTATCGGGCGGCGTTTTATGCCTGTTTCGCTATACACCGCGCTTGTACGTGTTGCGCGTAGCTCCGGCGAGGAGCAATTTATTATGATTTTTCTTGTGTTTACCATGGCAATCGGGATTTTCTCGGCACAAACGGCACGCACAATTAACCTTAATGCAGAACACGAAACACGCTACCTTGGCGGCACGGATTTTACCTTCCGCGAGTTATGGCCAAACAACCGACATCAGTTTGCTTTTGGCTTTGCGGGAGAACTCATCTTTAACGAGCCAAGCCTCACCCGCTTCGACGACTTCGAAGAAATCGAAGTGATAACCCGCGTAAAAACCGAAGAAGTATCCGGCAGACGAACAGGACCGGGCCGCGGAGAAATGCCAACCTCCAACATAACCCTCATGGCAATAGAAACGCAAAGCTTTGGGTATGCGGCGTGGTTTCGTGACGATTTTCTTCCTATTCACATAAATTATTATTTGAATGTGCTGTCACAAGTACCAAACGGCATACTCGTCTCAGAAAGCTTTCGCGACAGGGGCTTTGTCGTGGGCAACACGATAATACTGGAACATCAATGGAGAATCTGGGAAGCCTCCCTTCCCCCTGACCAAAACCCTCGTATCATACACAGCGAAACCCCGCCCATGGTAATCATAGGCTTTTTGGAACGCTTCCCCACCTTCGAGCCGTTTACACAAACCACCCTCGCGGACGACAACACAATCATCCAAGACAATCACCTTGTAGTGGGAAATCTGGGCTTTTTCCACCACCAATGGGGCGTATGGCCATACGACGTATGGCTGCGCACAAACACGGAAACAAACCAATTCTTCCACGACTTTATGCAAGAAAACGGCCTGCGACCTGTCACTCAAGAAGCCATGCGCAATGCACATCTGCGCGGCCTTCGCCACCCCTATGTAGCCATCAACGACGTGAGCAACGCCGTAGTACAAACCCGCCTCGACCCACTAATCCAAGGCACAAACGGCGTGCTTACGGTAAACTTTATCGCCACCTTACTCATCTGTTTTAGCGGCTTCCTCATCTACTGGCTGCTTTCCATCCGCGAACGCGTGCTGCAATTCGGCATATTCCGCGCAATGGGTATGCGCATGAAAAGCATAATCGCAATGCTAATCCACGAGCAAATCCTCATCACCCTAACCGCCCTGATAATAGGCGCAGTCGTAGGCGAACTCACCGCCCGCCTGTACGTACCCCTGATACAACTGGCCTACTCCAACCAAGTAATCCCCATGATAGTAGTAATGGAAACAAGAGACTACACCACCCTATACACAGTAATGGCCACGATGGTAGTAATATGCGTAGCCATACTAATCTCCTTCATATCAAGAATCCGCATAGACCAAGCCCTAAAGCTGGGTGAGGATTAAATATTGCGTTTGTACGAGATTAGCGATATGCTTAGGCAAATGATAATGAGGTGATTTTATGGCAAAAACTTCAAGTATGTATATCCATATAGACCCGGATGTTAAGTCCGATGTAGAAAATATCTATGCCCAATATGGCATGAGCATAACGGATGCAATAAACGTATTCCTGTACACTTCACGCAATAGGGGTGGTTTGCCGTTTGATTTGCGCCCGGCTGTACCTAATGCCGAAACATTAGAAGCTTTGGAAGAAGTAAAACATATGAAAGCAGACCCATCAATAGGCAAGAGCTACACCAACATTGACGAAATGATGAAGGAGTTGCTCGAATAATGTATACAGCAAAACCAACCACACGGTTTTCCAAAGATTTGAAGCGGATTGAAAAACGAGGGTACAATATGGATTTGATGACGGATGTTATCAAAAAATTGGCAAAAGGTGAGAAGCTGGACGAAAAATATCGTGACCACTCCTTAAAGGGTAATTATGAAGGTTGCCGTGAGTGCCATGTTACTCCCGATTGGCTTTTAATTTATGAAATTGTGGACAATGAATTGATTTTATACTTGACTCGCACAGGCACTCACAGCGATTTATTCTGATAGTGAAGATAGAAAGCGGGCTGCTCTACTCCGCCCGCACTCTTGTACCATGGCTTATATCACGATTATTTGCGTCGTTTATGACAAATTCACCTTCGGAAAGCCCGTTTAAAATTACCGTTTCCGTTCTCAGCTCCATGCCTGTTGTCACAGAGCGGGCTTCTGCCGTTCCGTCGCCTCCCGTTACGACCCACACCATGTCCGCGCCGTCTTGGCGGAATAAAGCCGTCCTCGGGACAGTCAGCATGTTTTCCTCGCGGTAGATAAAAAATGTCACGTCCATGCCATAGCCTATCCCGAAATTTATGTCGCCTAGCGCATAGGGAGCAATGCGCACATTAACCTTACGCTCCTCCACGCCCAGCGCAGTAAAACGAATAACGGCGGTATCTCCGATTTCGACTATATCCCCCGGGAAAAAAACGTCGCCCGCACGTTGCCGCAAGGTAAGGCCAACCATGTCGCCTTCGTTGATACTCGCTACATCCTGTGTTGATACATATACTTCGATTAATCGCCCGCCCGGTACGGTAATTTCCGCAACCTGAGCTGCCGCGCTTATAAAATTCGTATTTTGCGCATGAAGGGTTGATATAACTCCGCTAATCGGCGCGGTTACGACGGCGTTTTTCAGTTCATGCTCAAGCCTTGCTACATTTGCCTGCTCTACGGCGATTAACGATTCAAAGCTTGCCCGCGCCGCCGTTGTGCGGTCGCTTGCTATCTGACGGTTTATGCCTTCGATTTGCGCTTCCAGTGAGGCTTGTATGCCCGCAAAATGCTCCGCGCTGTTTTGCGCCGTGCCTGCGGCAATGATTGCCATTTGGCCGCGTGCGGATTCCAGCATAGATTCCGCCGTTTGCACAGCCGTTTGCGCGCCCTCGTATTCCACTCGCGGAATAATCCCTGCGTTATATAAAATACCAATGCGCGTAAGGTTTTCGTTAGCCAGCGTTATGTCGGCATAATGTCGGTCAATCAAAATTTGCTGCACACGAAGCTGCTCGTCAATCGCCTCCCGGTGGCTTGCGAAGCCCCTGTAAGCCTCGGCAGCCTGGGCGTTTATCGACTGCAATTCTCCACGAAGGCTTGTGCGGCTTGTTTCAAGAGAGCGGCGAGCATTTGCGTCCTCTACATCCACGTTAGCAAGCTGCGCTTCCAGCCCCATAATCCCGGCCTGCACCTGCATAAGCTGCAATTGCAGCGCGGTTGTGTCCACACGAAGCAGCGGCTCACCCACAGTTACATACTGCCCCTCCCTCACGTACAGCTCGCTTAGCTCGCCATGCACAGTCGAAAAAACAAGCATGGTGTTTTCCGCGACAACAACGCCCTGCTCGGTAAAGCTAAGCTCCGCTGTTCTGCGTCGCATTTCCGTCATGCGCACTACCTGCGGCTGAAGCATGTAAAATACGCTCCCCAAGATTGTTGCCAACACAACGATTGCAATGATTGTGTATTTGATTGGCTTTTTCATAAGACCCCTCCTAGTCAATGAGCAAAAAATCGCAGGCTTCAATGCGTTTTTTGCGAATGGTTTTTGCCGCCAGGCAAAAAGACTTCCTTTTTAAAATTCTTTTAAGACTTCAACCATGTCAAATTTTGCGATTTTACGCTTGGCGGACCAATTTGAAAGCATAATAGCCGCAGCACAGCCTACAACGCCCGTAATATATCCCGCTACGGGCAGGGTAGTCGGCAGGCTAAACATCTCCGTGTCCATCACAGAATTTACCGCAACCATAAGCCCCGAGGCAAAGGGTATTCCGGCAATCATTCCCACCACGCTCAGCAGCCAATATTCAAAGCGCATTATTTCGCAAACCTCATCCGTCGTAAGCCCCACCACGCGCAAGGTAGCGTATTCGCGCTTGCGTTCGGAAAGCGAAATTGTCGCCGTATTGTAGATGATTGCAAACGCAACCGCCGCACCCATGATGTTAAGCACCATATAAATGCTTGTGTACGGGTCCATCATTTCAAAATATTTTCGCAAGGTAGTGTCCTTGTCTTCGATAGACGCGGTGTATCGACTGTTTCGAAAATAATCCGTTATATAAGTCAGATTATCCGTATTAAAAATCAGCGAGGTGGCAACGACGGATTGATTAAACAATGCCGCCAATGCAGAAATCTCCATATACGCGCCACTTCCCAGCGCGTGGTCGATTACACGAACAACGGGAATATACATTCCGCCGCCGAAAAAGGGCGTTTCCAGATACAAAAGAGTCCCCGCCGACGCATTAAGCGTATCCGCAAGCCCGTTGGTGATAATAAGACCGTCTGTCGGCGGCGCGTGGCTTACCCTGTGCGTTGTGTCAAAAATACTGTATAGCTGTGCGTTTTCGGGTACACCTGTGATTACCGCGCCTGTTTGTATATGATTATTCGTCAAGCTTACGGGCATTTCCCAAAGCCCTTCGGCAAGGGTTATGTGCCTTACGCCATGTGCCGATTCTACGACGCGGTTATAATCGATGGGATGGGTTAAGGTTACGCGGACATTGTACAGTCGTTGGTCTACAAACTGCGAATAAATCATCGCGTCAATCAAATGCTCCATACTCCCGAAGACAACCAGCAATGAAAACGAAAACATCACACCCAAAACCACAAAGCCCGAACGAACAGGATTGCGCATAATCCCACGGAGCGACATTTGCCCACGCGAAGTTAATATCAATTTAAGAAGCTTCATATTCCCTAAAACATCGCGCTTTATCGGCTTTGGGCTTTCAGGTCGCATTGCCTCGGCGGGGGTTAGCTTAATAATATGCATAGCACCCATAAGCGAGCCAAAAACCCCCGTCCCCAACGAAACCGCCATGGCAAAAACCAAATACATAGGGCTTAACGGCTGAACAAGCTCCGGCAACAGAAAAAATTCCAAAAACATTTCCAAATAAACGCCGGACATAGCCGCGCCAAGAACAAATCCGATGATACCGCCCACAAACCCGACAATAATTCCATAGCATACATAGTGAAAAATCACAGCGTAGTTAGAATAGCCCAATGCCTTTAACGTACCGATTTGCATACGCTCCTGCTCGATAATCCGCTTCATCATAAGAAACAACACAACGGCGGCCATAAACATAAATACAAACGGGAGCGACGTCGCCATTGCCTGCATAGACGAGGTTTGCATATCAACAAGCGAATAGCTGAGCGTATCCTCACGGGCGGTAATGGAAATCAGCCCATACGGTTGCAGAGCGTCCTCGATAAGTAAATGAACATCATCAAATTCATAGCCGTCTGCCAGAGCAAACAGCAAATCGTTGGCCAGGCCGTGGCGACCCGTTATATTCCCCATAGCCTCCGCAGTGATATATGCTATGCCAAAGGCTTCGTTATCGGGCAAAATATCCGTAAAGCTTGGAGCAATGTAAACATATTCCGGCGTAAGAAACGAGCCTGTAAGCTCAAACTCAAAAATTCTGCCCTGCACAATCAAGGTAATAACGTCACCCGCCTCCAGCCCGTTTGTTGCCATAAACATGTAGTTTACGGCAATGTCGGTAGGCAAAGAAGGCTCCGGACCCGTCATTAAAAAATCATTCAGCCGCATTTCGTCCGAAGGGTCGAAGGAAATTACGCGAAGCGTAATGATTTCGTCGTTGTTATCAATTTCGGCACGCAATGGCATTTTTGTCCGCGCAGTAACGTCTGCAATGCCGGGCAACTCCCGCAGGCGTTCCGCGTCGCTTAAAGAAATCGCGCCGACGCTCGCATACACATGAGCCAAGCGGTATTCTTCGTAAAAATTAAGCTTTGCGCGTTCCAGCCCGTCGGAGGCCGCGCCCAAAGCCGTCCGCATAAGGATTCCCACGGAAATAAGAAACACGCAGGCAAGATATGCACGTTTATTTTTCCACATCGAGCGATAAACTTTTTTTAAAAGCATACATGCCACCCCCTACCAACTTATGTCCTCAGGTGCAATCGGGTTTTCAACTACATCTATTTTGTCGATTAAGCCGTCTTTGATATGAAACACACGATTTCCCATTTCTCCGATTTGCGCATTATGCGTAATAATCACGACGGTTTTATTATATTTTTCGTTAAAATCCTTGAGCAAACGCAGTACCTGAATGCCGGTTGTATGGTCGAGTGCGCCTGTCGGCTCGTCGCATAACAAAAGGAAGGGATTTTTAGTAATTGCGCGGGCGATGGCTATGCGCTGCTGCTGCCCGCCGGAAAGCTGCGTCGGAAACGACATGCCCCTGTCGCCAAGCCCAATTGCCTCCAAAAGCTCCTGTGGCGGAATCGGGTCGGCAGAAAGCTCTGCCGCGAGGATAATATTTTCAAGGGCTGTAAGGTTGGGAATTAAATTGTAAAACTGAAACACAAAGCCCACCGCAGAACGCCGATATTTAGAAAACTCCCTCTCGTTAGCGTGCGCGATGTCCTTGCCGTCAACAATAACCGAGCCACTCGTAGCCCTGTCGATACCGCCGATTATATTTAAAATCGTGCTTTTTCCACTGCCGCTGGGGCCAAGCACAACAACAAACTCACCCTCGTACAGCGAAAAATCCACCCCACGCAGGGCATTAACAGTTACCTCGCCCATGATGTAATCTTTTGTAAGGCCGGTTACATCCATTATACTTTTAGACATTTGCTTGGTCTCCTTTAAGCCCGTGCTTTAGAAGTTCGAGCATAATATTTACCTTTTCCCTCATTTCATCAGGCGGCATTTGCGTCAAATCCTCGTATTTTGTCATCCAGTACAGCTTAAATCGTTCGGTTACGGCGACAAAATATTCAAGCAATATCTCGCTGGAAATATCGGTACGTATTAAGCCCTTGTTTTTTGTGTTATCAATCAGCCTTAGTATCTGCTCTTCGCTTTTTTTGTATATTTCGTGTATGGACGGGCGCATCATGTCGGGATGTCGCATAAGCTCCTGCATAAAACGCACAACTTCCCGCTCCTCGTTTAAAATGTTAGGATTTGCAAGACGTTCGTCGTAGTATTCAAAAATATCCATGTTTGTGATATCGGGTCTAAAATCAATTTTTTTCATAAAACAATCAAAAGCCCACTGTGCGCAGTACATAAAAAGCTCTTCTTTATCTGCAAAGTATTGATAAATGCTGCCTGTTGCAACATTTGCGTTTTTTGCAATATCACAAATTTTTGCCCGCTCAAAGCCATGCTCCGCAAACTCGTTTATGGCCGAACGCATAATACTGTCTTGCTTTTCATCGCGCAGGCGGAAAAAAGTCTCTTTTGGCATTGTCCCATCTCCTTTCAACTGAAAGCTCGTTCACAAATATGAGCCGCGATTCAATTATATGAATCACGGCTCATGCTGTCAAGAGATTTTATTTTACCTATAAAACAGTCCATATAAATCAAGGGCTGTAATGCTTTTGACCAAAAAAACAAATTTAACTTTGCTTAAATCGTAACCTCCACAAAAAACAACAACGTAGCAAACAGCACTCCGATAGAAAGACACATCCCCTTAAAACTCAAATCCAGCCCACGTACACGCGTAAAAAACGCGTGTTCTTTATTTGCGTACCTATTAACCACTACGGCAATAGCCACACTCACGGCAAAAATAGCCGATTTCTCCAAATACCCCCAAAAGCTAAGCCCAACATCCACCCCAAACAGGAAATTAGCCAACCAAACCCCGCCGATTCCCATTGCTAGGCACATCACCGCAAGCACCGCCACACTTATCTGCTTATTTACGTCTATCTGCACGGTTTTATTGCTCGTATCCTCACCAAACAACATCCTCGCATATTTCACAAACAGCGTAATCGTGCCTAGGTTAATTATATTCAAAATCCAAAAAACAACCCCGCCGCTTTCTGCCATCATAAAATATTTGGAGATACTCCCGTTAAAAAACGGTGCGCCCGCTATTCCTAAAATCGCCATGATTGTAGTAATACCAAGCACAGGCGAGCGTTTCATCAGCCCGCTTATTTTTGTAATATCACGCGTGCGATACATCCGCACGATTATCCCCGCGCCCAAAAATAACGCAGCCTTAAACACCGCATGATTAATTATATGAAACAAGCTCCCCGTAACAGCATACTCCCCGCCGATATTTAGCCCCGCCATTATCAAGCCAACCTGCGCAGTGGAGCTATACGCCAAAATAAGCCGTATATCCTTCTGCGCAAAGGCCATAACAATGCTCGCCAAGGCGGTAACAATTCCCAGTACAAAATAAAAGCCATCCGTAGCAACAGGCGAGAAAACCTCCTGAAAACGAATAAACAAAAACAACGCACATTTAACATGCAATCCCGACAAAATAGCAGCCACGGCAGAAGGCGCACGCGGAATCCCCTGCACCTTTGGCAGCCAGCTCGCAAGCGGCACAAGAGCGCATTTAAAAACAATGGGTGCCATAATAAGCGTATACGGCAAAATCAACCGGGACGCCTCCATATCCGCAATCGCCACGGCAGCCATGGCCATGTCCAGCGTACCTGTGAGCATATAAATATACCCTACCCCAAGCAAATAAAACTGAATAGCCACGGTATTAACCATCAAAAAAATAACGCCATCGTACATAGAGCGTTTTTCCCGCACATACATGATAAGAACAGCCACGATAAGCGTAGCGACTTCCAACAAAACAAACACATTGAAAAAATCCCGCGCAAAAAACACGCCGATAATAAGCCCTTCCCAGATAAACATTAAGAGCCAATACAGCTTGGAGCTTGGCTCTTTAAGCCCGTAAACAGCGGCAATAAGAAACAAAACAGCAGTAAGCATAACCAACGACGCAGAAAGCATATCCGCAGAAAGGGTAATCCCCAAAACCCCACGATATCCGCCCACCACGGTATAAATTTCGCCCTGTCTGCTTTCCAAAAAAAGAAAGAGCGTAAACCCGACAAAAACAGCCTGCGCAATTATCGCAACAATTCTGCTTGTCCTGCTCGACGAAAACAAATACAAAAAAACGGCAATTAAAAGAGGCGCGATTACAAAATAAGGTAACATTTATTTTACCTCCTCGGTGAGTTCCGTGCTTCTCTTTTTTACTTCATCCCAGTCGGTGGAGTTTGTTTTATTTGTGAGATAAATAATCATTGTGATATCCACGGCAGTAACGGCAAGCCCAATAATAATTGCGGTTATCATCAACGCCTGCGGCAAGGGGTCTGCAATATAAGCGATATCCGCCGCCAAGTTATCACCGATAGGCGCGAGAATACCCGGCCGATAGCGCATTCCGAGAAAAAACACGATAACCGACGTCTGCTTCAGCATTAGACAAATTACCGATTTTATGATGTTTCGGCTCGTGATAAGCCCAAAAAATGCCAGAAAAAACATGATAATAGACGCCGTTTGCATTCTCTTACGTCCTCTCCACGATAAATCTGTAAAAAAGCATAATAAAGCCGAGTGCCACCTTTATCCCTATAAGGGTATTCATGGTAATAAGATACACCGTCTGCACCATCGGGACATAGTACAACTGCGTATGAAAACCAATAAACACAACAAAAACCGACAATATAATAATACTCGCCAGCACAAGCTTTTCACCGATAAGCAGCCGCTTAAACGGCAAATCATGTATTCCGTAAGTCATATACCTGCACACAAAAAACGCCGCAAGCGCAACTCCACCCTGAAAGCCACCACCCGCAGTCACATGCCCGTTAGCAATCAAATAAATACCAAACAATGGCAGCAGCGGGCATATTATGCGTATTACATTTCTGGCTTGGCGTGATATCTGTATATGGCGGCTTTCTTGCGAAACCGCCGTCTCCGTATGCCAAGACAAATGCGCGATTGCCACCACCGCGACCATCAGCATAAGAGCTTCGAATACCGTATCATACAGCCTGTAGCCCAGGTAAATCGCAGTTATCGCATTGTACCCGCCCACATCCTGCTGAAAATACGCAATATACTGTTCCATCACATAGGTATTGGCATCCACCTGAGGCGCAACGCGCAAAACCATAAAAATAAGCACAACGGAAAAAACAGCGGGCAAAATAAACTTTGTCCACTTAACATTTTTTATATGTTCAACGACATTATAATGCTTCTCAAAGCAGGTGATAAAAAATATGGTAGAAAAAATACTAATTGCCGCTTCTGCAAGCGCGACATCGGGCGCACCAAACGCCAAAAAAAGAATAGACGTAATCAGCGAAAATATCCCCAGATAAATAGCCATGCGACGTATTTTTTGCTCAAACAAAATAGGCAGCGCACTGATAATCCAAAGTCCGACCAAAAGATAAGTAATCATTCGTCCTCCTCCTTATCGACGGAGTAGGCCGACCTGCCCACGATATGCGTAGACAAAGGCCCAAGAAACATAATAATCCCCATAATCAGCAAAAGCCGTGCAGAAAACAAGCTAAGTCCATGTATCATAATCATCCCGATAATCACGGTAATAGTACCCACGGTATCAATTTTAGAGGCCACAAGCAGCCGCTGAAAAAATTCCTTAAACCGATAAATCCCCAAAATCCCGAAGGCGATAAAAACAAGCCCAAGGACTACAACAAAATGACCAAGTGCCTGCAAGATACTCATTTCTTATCCTCCTCGCCCTCATTTTTTTTCGCCTTAATGCGTTCGGCAATAAAAGAAGAAATAAATATCGTACAAATAAAGCCCGTAAGCGCGTAAATAATAGCAAAGTCCAAAAGATACTCCAACCCAAGGGAAGAAGCAAAAATAATAATAATCAACACAACCTTGGTAGAAATCAAATTCATACCCAGCATTCTGTCCCAAAAGGTAGGGCCTATCACGCTTTTTAACACGCTAAAAAGCAAAAACACCAGCATTACAATTAAAATAATATTCATTGCAACCCCTCCGCCTGTAAAAGAATAGCCTCCGGCCTGCCCTTAACCTCAAGCCCAACGTCGCAGTCCTCGGCAAACGGCACAGAATCCTTCTCGCGCAAAAGCATTACCGTAAGCTCGTCGTCTTCTTGGTTAAGCAAAACCGAGCCGGGTATCATCGTGATAGAATTACAAAGCAATGTACGCAAAAAGTCATTTTTAAGAGCCGTATTTACCGTAACCACCTCGGTACGGCAGCCAAAAATAATCATTTTAAGCACCACAAAACCGGATATGTACATCTGATATATCAAATAGAACGGATAAAAAACCAGCCTCGTAAATTTTACCCCCGTAAAAATTTTAGCAGGCCACATAAAACGAATCGCGAAAAAATAAGAAACCGCACCAATAGCAAGCCCCACAAGCACATTAAAAACCGTAAAGCTGCCATTAAGCACAACCCAAACGAGGGCAAGAAGCAAAATCGTAAACATAAAAAGCCCCTCCTTTTTTACGGATTGCGGGCGACATACGACTAATTATAGCATACATCCCTAATTTTGCCTATCATAGAAAGCGAGCCAAGGGCGCATATTATGTCACTTTCTTCGGCTGCGGCGAGTGCGCGTTCTACACCGCCGTCTATTGTATCACAAACGACGATATCCGCGCCCGGGGCGATTTTTTTCAAACATTCTTCCAAAGAAGAAGCAGAAAGCGTGCGTGGACGTAGCTGGTGTTCACCCAAAAGCGTAATCTCCGCCCGCTTCCCATTATATTCGAAAATCTGCCCGTCAATGCTCATGTCCACAGGCACTATCCTTGTGCCATCCACAAAGGTAATATTGTCGAGCCTTTGCCGTTAGTCCCCGCGATATGCACAAATTTTAACGTATCCTGCGGATTGCCGAGCCGCCGCATTAATTCCTCGATACGTGACAGACCAAGCACACTGCCCTTCCATGTAGTGCCGTAGATAAAATCCATTGCTTGCTCGATTGTGGTTATCACGTAAACGCTCCTTTTGTCATTCTTCCTCCGCTTTTTGCATTGAGCGGTTAAATATAAACACAATGCTAAGCACAGCGCATATCAAGCCCGAGATGAAAAACATCAAGGCCATACCCGCGCCGCTTCCCGCTCCAAAAAAACGCCCTAACAAATACGGCGGCTGCGCCATAAACGGCTCAAAAATAAAATCCGCCAACAATCCCCCCGCCAAAACACCCAACGGAATAGCGGCGGATTGTATGGCATACCTCACCGCAAACGCCCGCCCCTGCAATTCAATAGGAATAATCGTGCGCCAAAAATAAGTCGCATTAGCAGTGATTGCAGGAATAAAAGCCGCACCTAAAAAACCGGTAACAGCCCAAAACACCAAATTATTTCCCAGTGAAAACAGCATATCACCAAAAATAACCGACAGCAGGTAACACAAAAAAATCATCCGTGCTTTTTTTGTGCGTGTCGGCGCGACAAGTATTAATAATGCTCCCGCCATTCCGCCAAGCCCCACTGCCGAGCTAACGACAGCCAGTGCAATTTCATTATTACCCGACCTCGCCAAAACCATAGGCGCAAGCAAGCCATAAGACGCCATGCTCGTGACAAAATTTAATACAGCCATAAACAGCATAAGCCTGTACAAAAGAGCCGAAGCCCTAACCACCTCAAAACCGCTACGCAAATCAAGCAAATAATTTTTAATATTAAACTTAGGCTTATTATCCTTACCCTCCAAATGAAGGGCAGGGATTTTAACAAAAAATGCAAGCGACAAACAAGCAAAAGCCATGGTAATCAAATCAACGGCGATAACGCCCACGATACCAACAAATCCAAGCAACACAGCCGCCAAAGCAGGGGCAACAACTGCAACCATCCCACTCGAAAACGACTGCAACCCGGCAGACCTAACATAGTGTTTTTTAGGAGTAACAGCAGTCACTGCAACGCCGCTTGCGAGGGTTTGAAAACTCCCAAACACACTTGTAACGAGGTTAATACCAAAAACATGCCATATTTCCAATGCATTAAACCGCAACAGCAAAAACAAAACAAGCGTACATATGGCTGTACCTATATCGGCACAAATCATAATACGTTTTTTATCATTGCGGTCTACAAAGGGGCTAACAAAAATACCCATCAGCATTCGGGGCAGCATAACAAGCAAAGCCGACACAGAAAGCACAAGCGCACTCCCCGTCCGTTCAAATGCCCATATAGATATAGCAAAGCCCGTCATGGCCGTACCCAACGATGACACAGATTGCCCAAACCAAAGCATTAAAAAATTTCTCATTTATAATCAACGTCCCTACATCACCTTAGCCATCAACGCACGCATGGTAGGTTGGCTTTCGCACACATTAATCAGCACTGCAACAAAATACACATTAATCGTCGTCGTACCTATACTTTGCAGCACCCTAGGCAGCCACACAACGTAAAACGGAAGCACCTGCCAAGCCGTCATGGTCGTCTCTCGCAAAATCCAAGTATTTGCCGTAGAAACCAAAATAGCGGGTATCATCATAGAAAGAGCCAACGCCATAGTACGAAAATTATCCTTGAGCAAAAACTTACGCAGCACAAAATCCAAAGCAAGCAACAGCAAAACAAGCGCACCGCTGCCAATCATTGCGCCGGTGGTAAACATAATAAATTCCCCCAAAACATTAGCCTGCCCAAGCGTAGCAAAAGAACGGACAATAGCCATACGGCTAATCAACCGCATTCCCGTGATATTTACATAAGAAGCATCGGCATCTATGCGGCGTGGCGGTGTCGCGACCGGTGTGTAAATTATTGTACGTACGCCTTCCATATGCCATGTGATATTTCCTACGTCGTTGCGCCTTTCTATCGACGTGTACTCACTTATGCGGTAGTAATTTAAACCGTCTGCGTTTATCCCTTCTGTGGTGTGGGTATATACATGCCGCACAATTCCGCTTTCTTCCGAGAAGGAATAGAAATCCCTAACCCCGTCCGCCCGAAATGCAAACATATTGTAGCCTCCGACAAACAAAACAACAGCCGCCACCGCACCCAAACAATACCGCATTACCATGGCATTTTTATTACGCAAAAACAGCCACAAACAACCCCGCAAAAAACCCGCTGCCACTGCCGTAACAGTAAGCATAGGAAGATAAGCCCCCGCAGGCCTCATAAGAAAGCCCAAAAAATCCGTAAGCCCGGAAACTATACCGCCATAAACAGGCCCAAACAAAATCGAAGGCATGGTAGAAAAAATCCCATGCACACTAAGGCGCATTCCGCTACCGCCAAACATATAAAGGTCAACCCTGAGATATGTGCGCAAAATCAACGCAAGGCTTAAAAACATCGCAGATATTATTATACGCCGCAGATGTACCGATGCATTAACCGGTCTCATATTAAACACCACACTCCAAACAAAATAGATGTTTTTGGATTAACCTTACCGGCCCGCTCTCCTACTGCCTTTGAATGGTTTTCAACATACAAAAAAATCTCCCCTTTGCGCGTCACGCCACAACAAAAAGGAGATTAAAAATCCTCATGTAAGTGGATGTGGAAGCATACCGCGGGTTTTAAAACACCCTTCGTCCGACGGATTCATCCTCCCCGCCGGCACTTAACGCATACAACCTTTAGACACATATTTATAGAAATCAGTGAGAGTATAGCAAGCCATGAGGAGTAAGTCAACACCATACATTATTACCAATAATTCCCACGTAGATGTTTTGGATAAAACCTCCCCAACCCGCCCCGCTACTGCATTTGACCAACATACGCTTTTAATTCTGCAAAATAAAGTGTATAATCAACACAAATTCACAAAAATGAAAAGAGGTAATACATATGGGCTTAATCCGCGCAGGTGTAAACGCAATAGGGAGTACATTAAGCGACCAGTGGCTGGAGTTCTTTTACCAAGACGCCATGCCCGAGACGGTGCTTGTCACAAAGGGGCAACGCCGCACCGACAACAACCGCAAATCCGCAAATCGCGGCAACGACAATATAATCACAAACGGAAGCGGCATAGCCGTAGCCGACGGACAATGCATGATGATAGTGGACCAAGGCCGCATAATGGACGTATGCGCCGAGCCGGGACAATACACCTGGAATCAATCCTCCGAGCCAAGCATTTTTGCAGGCTCATTGGGCGACAGTATCGTCAACACGTTTAAGACGGCGGCGCGGCGGTTTACATTTGGCGGCGACACGGCCAAAGACCAGCGCGTCTATTACTTTAACATTCGCGAGCTAAAAAATAATAAATTTGGGACGGCAACGCCTATTCCGTTTCGTGTAGTGGACGCTAACATCGGGCTGGACATTGACATCACGCTGCGTTGCAACGGCATGTATTCTTTCAGAATGACAAACCCCATGCTCTTCTACCAAAACGTAAGCGGCAACGTGGAGCAACAATACACCCGCGACCAAATCGAAAACCAACTGCGCAGCGAGTTTTTAAATGCGTTACAACCCGCATTTGCGCGGCTTTCTGCGATGGGAATGCGCTACAGTGCCATCCCCGGCCACACGATGGAGCTTTCCGACGCGCTAAACCAAATTTTATCGGAAAAATGGAGCGAAAATCGCGGCCTATCCGTAGTTTCGATTGCAATAAACTCCCTCTCCGCGCCAAAAGAAGACGAAGAAATGATACGCAACCTACAGCGCAAAGCAGTAATGCGCGACCCCGGCATGGCGGGCGCGGCACTCGTAAACGCCCAAGCCGAAGCCATGAAAACCGCCGCAGGCAACCAAGGCGGCGCAATGATGGGCTTCATGGGTCTGGGAATGGCGCAACAAGCGGGCGGCATGGACGCAAACCAGATGTTCGCAATGAACCAGCAAAATCAAGCCGCAAAACAAGCACAACAGGCCGCCGCCACACCCGCCGTTGATGCGGCGACTTGGGCGTGTTCTTGCGGGGAAGCAAACACAGGCCGCTTCTGTCAGGGCTGTGGCTCGGCTAAACCTGCCGCGCCCGAGAGTTGGGCTTGTTCATGCGGTGCTTCCAATACGGGTAACTTCTGCCAAGGTTGCGGCTCGCCAAAGCCTGTCAGCAACGACTGGACATGCGCTTGCGGAGCTTCTAATACAGGCCGTTTCTGCCAAGGCTGTGGAAAGCCCAAGACTTAAATTATAAAGATATGACCTTACGGAGGGATATAATATGACAAAATTTTTTCTGTTTGGGATAGGAGTTATTAGTTTTTTGTTAAACTTTATTTACAGTTTTTCAATTCATTTAATCCCACGTTCATGGTCTAATGATGGGATTGATTATATACTTTTTATTATTATTGGCATTGTTCTGTTGGGCATGTTTTTATGGCATGGTTTTTGTTACACTAAAACTCTGACAAACTTTTTAACAATTATATCCATTGTATTGTTGAGTGCGCTCACATTCAGCTCTTGGGAGGCTCATAGCAGAGGCTATATTCGTGTGCGTGAAGCGTTTATTCCATGGAACCTGTATAACCGTTATTTTGAAATCCCAAGGTGGATAGAGCTGTTAGGCTTTGGTGTTTTGCCATGGGTGTATTTTGGTGTTTTTATCATAGTGTTAGCAATTTTCATGTTTGATTTAGTGGAGAAATTTGAGCTTCCTGAGCCTCGACCTCGACCAAGAAGATATTATGATGATGAGGGTTATAAGTTGGGAAATAATTAATCAAAAACGCAACTTCGATTTTAAGCTTTTTTATTAGCTCAAAAAAGACTGTATTTAATGCAGAATAAATAACGAAGTCTTTCGAGTTAAGTAAATAAAAGCATTGAATTCCCCATTACAGGAGGCGAGAAATGGCGTTAAAAGAATTCAAATGTCCAAACTGCGACGGCGCGATAGCCTTCGACGCAAAAAGCCAGCAGATGAAATGCCCGTACTGCGATTCGGAATTCGACATAGAAGCATTAACCGAAGCAGTAGACGAGCAAGAAGCCCCCGTAGAATGGGCAACCCACGAGGACGCCGAGTGGACAGAGGGCGAACAAGAAGGAATGCGAATATACTCGTGCAACACCTGCGCGGGCGAAATAATAGCGGAAGAAAACACCGCCGCAAGTAGCTGCCCCTACTGCGGTAACCCCGTAATAATGAAGGGACAACTATCGGGCAGCGCAAAGCCCGACCTCATCATCCCCTTTAAAATGGACAAATCCGCCGCCATCGAAGCACTACAGCAGCACCTAAGCGGCAAAAGGCTTCTGCCGAAATGCTTCAAATCCACAAAACGGCTCAACGAGATTAAGGGGCTGTATGTACCTTTCTGGCTATTCGACGCGGACGTTAACGCAAACATGCGCTACCGCACCACGCAAGTACGCTCGTGGAGCGATTCCCGCTTCCATTACACGGAGACGCGCACATTCCGCGTAACACGGCAGGGCGAGCTTGCATTCGATAAAGTCCCCGTAGACGCTTCCGCAAAAATGCCCGATGACCTTATGGAGTCCATCGAGCCTTTTGATATAAGCGAGGCAAAGGACTTCCAAACCGCGTTTTTGGCGGGCTACCTTGCCGACAAATTCGACTTCTGCGAAAAGCACTGCATAGACCGCGCAAACGAGAGAATCCGCGCCAGCACAGAAGACGCCTTCCGAAAAACCGTAACAGGCTACGCCTCCGTTACCCCGGAGTATCGCGGCGTCTACCTTAAAAAAAGCGTGGTAAAATACGCACTTCTGCCCGTGTGGGTAATGTGTACAACATGGCGCGACAAAAACTACCTCTTCGCCATGAACGGCCAAACAGGAAAATTTGTAGGCGACCTCCCCACAGACTGGGGAATCTTTTGGCGTTGGTTTGCGCTTCTTGCAATAGGAATCGCCACTGTTTTAATAGGAATAGCATATCTGATATTTTAGCGCGAAAGCGCGTCCCGGAGTGAAACGAGGAAGCGGAAACGGGCTTCGCTCGTTGTAGCGGCGGGGTTGTAGGGGCAGAGCCCCTACTTAGAAGGAGGACTTATATAATGGAAATCATTATCGGATGTATCATCCTGGCACTTATTATTTCCGGCGCAATAATGTTCTTTGTGCGCAGCAAGCTAAAATCCGTCCGCTCCGAACGCACAGCCTGCAACTACACCCGCGGCGGAAGCTTCCGCACCACAGCCTCCCACGACCGCTTCCTCTTCAACCGCATAACAAGAATCCCCCGCGCACAAAATAATAATTCCGGCGGCGGGGGAAAAAGACGGCGTTAGCACGTCCGATGTTACTTTTCCGACTTTAGTCAATTTCGCGTCCCGCGTCGCAAGCATTATATGCTTAAACTCCTGCGGGATAATCGGCAAGTCGGAAAGTTGCCATTTCTTGTGTTTTTCGTCATAGACATTAGGATTTGTATTTCATAGACACCTCCGAAATTTTTGATATTTTTTGCATAAAACTTTATAATTACAGCGAAATCAATGAGAAACCGTCCCGACGGAGCGGCGGCGAAAAACCGTGTTTTTCGCGGTTTTGCCGCGACAGGCGGGACGGATTTCGAATTATTTCGCTATAAAATGATAAGGGGTGATACGATGAATTTATTGGAAGCAATCGAAATCCGCCGTTCACGGAGAAAATTCACGGGCGAGTTAATTGAGCCACACGCAACTTCTGTATTGAACGAATTTATCAGAGAATACAACAAAGTCGGAAATATCCGCATGGAGCTTATAATTAACAACGGCAAAGCCTTTAACGGCTTTACAAAAAGCTATGGAATGTTTTCCGGAGTGAATGATTACATTTGTCTAATCGCCAACGAAAACGACCACGCCACCGCCGAACGCCTCGGCTATTACGGCGAACTTTTGGTTTTACAGGCAACGGCGATGGGGCTTTCAAGTTGCTGGGTGGGCGGAATGTACAGCCGCTCGGATATGCCCGTTAAATTATCCGAAAACGAATCTGTAATTTGCGCCATTATCGTAGGAAAATCCGCCGAAAAAGAAAGCTTTAAAGAGAAATTGATACATGGTATTACACACAGGAAGTCCAAACGCCCCGAAGAAATGCTCGAAAGCGACAGCCCTGTACCGGATTGGTTTATGCGCGGCATGGAAGCCGTCCAAAAAGCACCCTCGGCGATACACCGCCAGCCCGTGATGTTTTCGTACAAAAACGGCAAAGTAAGCGCGTATGTTAAAGATATTTCCGCGCCACTAATGGCGTTCGACTTCGGCATTGCCAAGGCGCATTTTGAACTAGGCACAGGCGGTGGAACATGGGAATGGGGCAATAACTGCGAATTTACAAGAAGAGCGGAGGGCAACGATGGAAACGGTTAAACTTGAAATTTTCATCCCATGTACACATCTTGAAGCCTTGCGAGAAGCCCTACGCTCTGTGGGTGCAGGTGCGATGAGGAATTATGACAGCGCGTTAAGTTATAGCCTCGTTACCGGCTGTTGGCGACCATTAAAAGGTGCTAACCCATATGATGGGGAAATTGGTGTTTTGACGGAAGCCGAGGAATATAAGGTTGAAGTTTGCTGTAGAAAAGAATTATTAGAGCAGACTGTTGAAAAAATTAAGGAAATACATCCATACGAAAAACCTGTTATAAATGCAATACCCTTGATAGTTGTGGGGAAAACACATAATTATGAAACAGGACATTGAACGCATGATTACCTGTCTATAATATCAACAAAGGCATGAATAAAAAGCTTTTCGACAAAAGCCCAAATCTAAAGCAATATGCTGATTTTGTTGACAAGTTAAGGGAATTTACAAAGCAATATGATGATTACAACCAAGCCGTAAAAGAAACAGTAGAACATTGTATAAAAAACAACATTTTGGCTGAATTTTTAAGAGCAGAAGTAGGAGCAATCGTGAGCTTATTATCTACCTATGACCCAGAGGTTGCAAAACGAGTATATGCCGAAGAAGTTTTAGAAGATAGGTTTATCGAGCAAGCAAAGGAAATGCTTTCTGATGGAGAAGCCATTGAAAAAATAATTAAGTGGACTAAACTTCCACAGGAAACGATAGAAAAATTGCAACGCGAGTTATAGTCACTTAATTTGAAAGCAGTCCATTAAAGCGTCGTCAAAATTCTTGAACATGAAAAGAACGCTTTAATGGACTGCTTTCAAATTAAGTGACTATAATATCGAATTTTTCCGAGAAAAAGGGACGTTCGCCGCGTAATTGCAAAATACACTTACCCCCGTCCATCACCGAAATTTTCTTAGCCGTTTGTCAGGGGATTTTTCACCGCTTGAACGCAAAAACGCCCATGAAGTAGGGAATACTATCCCTATTCATGGGCGTTGCTGTTCAAAATTTCAGTTATTACAATCGTTTGCGTTGCAAGGAGTTACACGGCGGTTTGCTTCTTTGGTTCGTTGACAATATTATTAATGGCTAGAAAAAAGGTTGCAAAATAATAAGATTAACTACTAGGCTAAATGTTCCTGCAATTATTAGAAGCCAAAATGTTATATCCCGTTCGCCTTTATTCTGAACATGCTTATATGCTGAAAGAAACATAAGTATTGAAACTAGCCACTGTTGTACTTCGATGTAGCTTCTGCCCACAACAAAATGCATCACTGCCAAAATGATAACGGCAAAGGCTACTAAAATCGTGCTTACAGAAATTAACTTTTTCATTCGTTTCTCCCTTACAGAATATAAATACTACCGCCAAGTCCAAAACAAACAAAGCAATGTAGAAAACAAAATTACTCTGTCTTAAATTATAGCACACCTACTACTGCAATTACTACCATCAATTTCTGTTCTTTGAAGGAGGTCAGGGGAGTGGGGGCAGAGCCACCACATAACCTACTGCCCACTACCGCAATAGTGAAGCCGATTTTGCCGTATAATGGAGCCGACGAAAACGGGGAACAGGATTGCTTTTTTATCCTGTTCCCCGTTTTCGTCGGCGTAATGGCACGGCAAAAATTCAGACTGTCAATGGTTTAAGAGGTGGAGATTTTGGTAAAGTTTATCTTTTTCTGCGGTAAGTTGTGTCGCTTCTTTTTTCCATGCTTTTGTGTTTAGGGTCGTGCCGTCAAGGTTGGCTTTGAGGAAAGCTCGGCGGCTTGGTAAAGGCTTTGTGTTTCGGCTTTTGCTGTTTGTAGAGTTTATTTATTTCTCTGTGTTGGTAAGCGTCAAACCAATGCCAACAACTTAAGCAAAAGTATGTTAAAGTAGAACAAGAAAGGATGAAGATAATGAAAAAAAGTTAATAGAAAAAACGCTAATGGGTTTAAGGTTTTTACTGCAAGATAAAACATTCAAAGA